>Ga0180223_1000071_pt1 | contig 233692 bp, 196 predicted proteins | sample eDN5th30CKraftOP_FD_151337 | JGI IMG/M metagenome (GOLD analysis project Ga0180223, IMG submission 151337) | Enriched Organic Plus compost microbial communities from Emeryville, California, USA - eDNA 5th pass 30_C Kraft OP (version 2) (version 2) ...
CCGCGCAAGGACTGGAAGTCCTATGCCGACACCCTCCATTTCCTGCTCTACAGCAATGAAATCTCACAGTCCGACAAGGAACAGCTGTTCGGCGGCGCCGTCCGACGCGCACTCCGGTGGCAGGATGATCAGGCACCTGCGCAATCCGCAAGCGAGATCATGGCCTGATCGCCCTGTGGTGGTGAGGATTGGGACAGCTCTCCTCATGTTCCGGAAGCTGAATAAAAACCAGCCGTGACGCTGGCGCCCCACCAGTCCGGGCGCAAATCAGGAGAAGATAGTTGTCGGTAAACGATGGTGTCATTCAGGCTGGTTCCCAGTCGTCCTGCAAAGACGGCCGGCGGTGGGCGCGATGCAAGGCGGCAGTTATAGGGTTGTTGCTGGGTTGGCTGCCTGCCGCGCTGTTGTCCGCAGCCCCGCTGTGTGTTGCAGGTCCCGCCAGCGCGAGGGAGGCCGCACCCGTGATCGCCACCTCTGCAGGCAAGGTGCAGGGCTTCCGTGAGGACGGTATTGCCAAGTTCCTGGGCATACCCTTTGCCGAACCGCCGACGGGCGAACTGCGCTGGCGGCCACCGGCTCCGCATAAGGCTTGGAAAGGCACGCTGCAGGCCACCGCCTATGCGCCGATCTGTGCGCAAACCAACACATTCGGCCTGTTCGCCGGGCCGGCCAATGACAATGAAGATTGCCTCCATTTGAACGTGTTCACGCCTGATCCTGCCCCTTCGGCGCGGCTTCCGGTGCTTGTCTGGATACATGGCGGCGGCAACATCAACGGAGGCGCACCGGGTTATGACGGCGCGAAGATGGCGCTCAAGGGCAAGATCGTCGTGGTATCGGTCCAGTATCGGCTGAACGCCATGGGCTGGTTCGCACATCCCGCACTGGACAGGGAGGGGCATCAGTTCGCCAACTATGGTGTGCTTGATCAGCAGCTCGCATTCAAATGGGTGCGCGACAATATCGGCCGGTTCGGCGGTGATCCGGGCAAGGTCACCATTGCTGGCGAATCCTCGGGTGCGCTCAATGTCGGACTCAACATGGTGTCGCCGCAAGCGGCCGGACTGTTTCACGGCGCAATCTGTCAAAGCCTCTGTCCTGGGCCGCTGCTGCCGGCCGGCCCGCCGATCTCGCTGAAAACGGCCGAAGAGCGGGGTGTCGCTTTTGCAATCAAGGCAGGCTGCGGTTCGGGTGTCGACGCAGAAACCGCTCGCTGCCTGCGTGCATTGAGCGCAGCCGAGGTGGAGAAGATCGCCGCTGCTGGCAATTTCATCGGCAGTCAGGGGATTGTCGACGGGCAGGTCGTGCCAATACTGCCAATGACTGCATTCCGGACCGGAAAGTTCAATCACGTCCCGCTGATCAACGGAAACACGCAGGACGAACAGATGATGTTCATTGCCATCCGGCAATATTTCAGCGCCGCCGACAATGCGCTGCGGACACCGGCAACGGCGGAGCAATATCTCGCCTATGTCAACGGCACCTATGGCAAATCGCCCTATCCGGCAGAAACGGCGAAGGCGATCCTCGCCCGCTATCCGTTGAAGAACTATCCTTCGCCGGCCCAGGCCTCGAACCGGGTCGGGTCGGATGCTGCGATCTGCGGCCAGCGGATACTCGACAAGGTGCTGGCTCCGCAGATTCCCGTTTATGCCTATGAATTCCAGGACAGGACTGCGCCATTTTATTTCCCGAAAATGCCGGGCCTCGATCAGGGCGCCTATCACACGTCCGACATCCAGTATCTGTTCCCGCGCTGGCATGGTGGACCGGGTGCGATCGTGATTCCGTTCAATCAGGCCCAGACAGCACTCTCCGATCTGATGGTCGGCGCCTGGACCAACTTCGCACGCACCGGAACTCCTGGCCGATTTGGCCCGGTGGAGTGGCCACGCTATGTCGATGATCCGTCGGTGCCGGTCTGGTTGCTGCAAAAGATGCAGCCCATGCTGATGTCCGATGCGGATTACGGCCGGATACGCAATTGCGATCTATGGGACGAGATCGCCAAATATTGAACTGACGGCTTTGTGCTCCGGGAGGGGACGGTGCGCATCCGGCAAGGATGCACGGTGCCGCTGCGTTAATGCCTGTATGTGGATCGAAGCCGTGCTGCCTAGGGATGGGCAACGCGACGGGTCGGTCTCGTTGCAGGGGAGGGATAATGGCGGTCACCATTGCATTTCCGCGCGTGCTGCACATAGGCGCAGGTGCCTCGCTATTGCTGCCTGAGGTGTTGCAGAAGTTAGGGCTCGGCCGGCCTCTTCTGATCAGCGACCGCTATATGGAAGCCAGCGGGCGGATTGTCCCGCTGGTCGATGCACTCGCCGCCGCCGGCCTGCCGTGCCGGATTTTCATCGACACGGTGCCAGAGCCAACGGCTCAGTCGTTCGAAGCAGCGGCGGCATTTCTTGCCGAAGGGGATCACGACTGCGTTGTTGGCTTTGGCGGCGGCAGCCCTATCGACACTGCCAAAGGGGTAGCTGTGCTGGCTGTCCATGGCGGGCGGATGCATGACTACAAGGCGCCTTACCTTCAGGATGTTGCGGGACTGCCGATCATTGCGATTCCGACCACTGCGGGGACAGGTAGCGAGGCGACCCGCTTCACCATCGCGACGGACGAGGAAACCAGCGAAAAGATGCTTTGCGCTGGGCTCGCCTATCTGCCCACGGCTGCTTTGGTGGATTACGAACTGACGTTGACAAAGCCCCCCCGGCTGACCGCAGACACCGGAATCGATGCGCTGACCCATGCGATAGAGGCTTATGTCTCACGGCGCGCCAATCCCGTATCGGATCTGTTCGCACTGGCGGCGATCCGCGCGATCGCGCCGTCGTTGCGGGCCGTCTGGCGCGATGGGGAGGATGCTGAGGCGCGCGAACAGATGATGCTCGGCGCGACACTTGCCGGCATTGCCTTCTCAAACAGCTCGGTGGCGCTGGTCCATGGGATGAGCCGCCCGGTGGGTGCCCATTTTCATGTGCCGCACGGGCTTTCCAACGCCATGCTTCTGCCGGCCGTCACGGCCTTTTCGGCGCCGTCGGCGACAGCGCGCTATGCCGATTGCGCCCGTGCCATGGGCGTGGCCGAGGCGGAGGAAGGCGATCAGGCAGCGGTCATGAGGCTGATTGTCGAACTTGAGGCTCTCAACACCGATCTTGGGGTACCAAGTCCGCGCGCCTTCGGAATCGACCAAGCCCAATGGATGACGCTGGTGCCTTTAATGGTCGAGCAGGCCATCGCCTCCGGCTCCCCGGCCAATAACCCCCTGTTGCCGACACCGGAGGAGATGAGCCGCCTTTACCAGCAGGTGTGGGAGGGGTGACCGGCTAAGCCCCGGCACCGCTGCCCCCATTCGTCAAGCACTTTGGCCGGCGAAGGCTGCGATCAATATTTGGGCGACGCCTTCCGGATCTTCCACCGGCATCACATGGGCACCATCGGTATGCGCAATCGTCGCGCCGGGGATGAGCTCCAGCAGCTTGTCGCCATTTCCGGCCAGCGGGGTCGAGATATCTCGCGCGCCAATAATCACTACCGTGGGCGCAGCGATCTGCGGCAGGCGCTCCATCAGTGCCATGTCACGGATGGCGGCGCCAGCGCCGGCATAGCCCTGCGGATCGGTGGTGCACAGCGTGCGGCGGATCGTCCCGGTGTATTCTGCCGGTGCTTCGGGCGAAAGAAAGCGGCTCATCACTGCGTCCGCGATGCTATCCATCCCCTCGGCGCGGACCTTGGCGATGCGATCGTCCCACATCTGCGAATAGAGGGTGGCGGTCGTACCGATCAAGCCCAGGCCGACAACACGATCGGGTGCGAGCAGGGCCAGTTCCATGGCGATCATTCCGCCCAGAGAAACGCCGGCGACCGCGGCCTTGCCGATCCCCGCAGCGTTCATCACTGCCAGCACATCGCCGGCGAGCAGTTCCATGCTATAGTCACCAGCCGGCACGTCCGATGCGCCATGACCGCGCGTATCGATCCGGAGCAACAGGAAACGCTCCATCAAACGTGGAATTGCGCGATCCCACATGCCCATGTCGGTGCCGATCGAGTTGAGCAGCACGAGCGGCGGCCTGTCGGCTGCACCCTCCACCTTGTAATGGAGCCGAACTCCATCCCGTATCGCGAATGCCATTGGTTGTTCCTCACGTCAGTTGATTTCATACCGGCAGACGGTGCGTTGCTTGATCCGCTTTTCATAATGGACGCCCCGGATCACGCGGTTGACGTAGATGCCGGGTGTGTGAATCCAGTCGGAGGCCAGCGCATGATTTGCTCCCTTCTGTGCGGGATAGCGGAAGGGATTGAGATAATTTCCCTGTTTTAATGCACAGTTATGGAGCGGGAATCCCCATGTTTCCGTGGGCTCTGGCCCGCTAGCTGCTGTGATGTGGCCGGTGGTGATCGCGTGTCGGCCGATTGGAGAAAGACCATGGCGGCAGAGACCATCCCTCACTTCATCGGCGGCGCGCGTGTGCCTGCCAGGGGGGAACGGCTTGCGCCCGTGTTCAACCCCGCTACGGGCGAGGTGGAGGCGCAGGTGCCGCTTGGCGGTGCGGTCGAGGTCGCTGCGGCGGTGGGCGCTGCGGCGGTCGCATTTCCGGCCTGGGCAGCGACCCCGCCGCATCTGCGTGCCCGCATCCTGTTCCGCTTCCGCGATCTTGTAGAGCGCAGGGCGGATGATCTGGCGGCAATCATCACCCGCGAACATGGCAAGACGCTTTCCGACGCGAAAGGAGAATTGATCCGCGGGCTTGAGGTGGTGGAGTTCGCCTGCGGCATACCGCAACTCCTGAAGGGCGAATACAGCGAGATGGTCGGCCGTAATGTCGATGCCGTGTCGATACGTCAGCCGCTTGGTGTCGTTGCTGGTATCACGCCGTTCAACTTCCCGGCGATGGTGCCAATGTGGATGTTTCCGGTGGCGTTGGCGTGCGGTAACAGCTTTGTTCTGAAACCATCCGAGCGCGACCCCAGCCTGCCCGTGGCGCTTGCTCTGCTCCTGCAGGAAGCAGGCCTGCCCGATGGTGTGTTCAATGTCGTCCACGGTGGCAAGGCTGCGGTGGATGCGTTGATTGACGAACCCCGCGTCGAGGCGTTGAGCTTTGTTGGATCGACGCCGATCGCTCGCCATGTCCATGAGCGTGGGACATTGGCGGGCAAGCGGGTGCAGGCTTTGGGTGGCGCCAAGAATCATATGGTGGTGATGCCCGATGCCGATCTCGATCAGGCAGTCGATGCATTGACGGGGGCGGCCTATGGTTCGGCGGGGGAGCGTTGCATGGCGATCTCGGTCGTGGTGCCTGTGGGGCAGGCGATTGCCGACGCGCTGGTCCAGCGGCTGGCTCCCCGTGTCCGGGCGCTGCGGATCGGCCCAGGCACCGATCCCAAGGTGGAGATGGGGCCGCTGGTCACTGCCGAACATCGCCATAAGGTGCGCGGCTATGTCGATATCGGTGAGGCTGAGGGCGCGGAACTGATCGTCGATGGCCGGGTAATGGCACCGCAGGGCCACGAAAATGGATTCTTCCTCGGCGGTACGCTGTTCGACCGGGTCACTGCTGACATGCGGATTTACAAGGAAGAGATTTTTGGGCCGGTGCTTTCGATAGTACGCGTCGCCAGCTTCGACGAGGCGCTGGCGCTGGTCGACGCGCATGAGTTCGGCAATGGTGCCGCCATCTTCACCCGCGACGGCAACAGTGCTCTTGGCTTCCTCAACAAGGTGAAGGCCGGCATGATCGGCGTCAATGTGCCGATACCGGTGCCGATGGCGTTCCACTCTTTCGGCGGTTGGAAGAGCTCGCTGTTCGGCGATCATCATATGCATGGGCCGGAAGGTGTGCGTTTCTACACCCGGCTCAAGACCGGCACGCTGCGTTGGCCCGTTGGCGCACCACGTGGAGCGGAATTCGTGATGCCGACGCAGAGCTGATGTCGATGTGCCATGGGCCGCGTGCGATGACGCTCTGCTCATCCCCGCCCTGACCGGGGCAGGCCGCGTCCTGGACAGTCTGCGCTTCACGCCGGGGCGCGGACCACCGGGTTGCTAAGCGTGCCGATGCCTTCGATCTCGATCGACACGGTGTCGCCGTGTGTCAATCGCGGCGCATGTCCATCTGTTCCCATGATGATGACATCGCCTGGAACAAGTGTGATGTAGCGGCTCATCGTCGCGATATAGGTGGCGACGCCGTAAAGCATGTTGTTGGTTGCAAACTCCTCCTTCAATTCGCCATTCACCCGAACGCGCGTGACAAGCGAATGGAGATCGACGCCGGTCGTGATCCAGGGACCGATCGGCTTGAACGTGTCAGCGTTCTTGGCGCGCCAGAAGGTGCGGTCGGCGAATTGCCACTCACGCTGGCTTACGTCGTTGCAGATCGTGTAGCCGAAAACGTGGGAAAGAGCATCGGCTTCGCTGACGCCTCTGGCGTGCCTGCCGATGACGACGGCCAACTCACCCTCCGCCTGCACATTGGGCGGTGCGTCAACTGGCAGCACTATGGGTTCGCCATGGCCGATGATCGCGCTTTGGGCGCGATAGCCGATTTCGGGTGCCTTGGGCCACATCGTCCCTATCGGTTTGCCGAATTCAGCGCTCGCCGTATGGGCATGGCCGGCATAATTGATGCCGCACGCATAGAAGGTCGGCGGCATGACAGGCGCAAGCAGTGTCGCGCCGGCGAATGGCAGCCGCGCCATAGTCCGTCGCCATTGGGCAAACGGACTGCCGTCGACAAGGTTGACATGCTCGCCCTCGATAAAGCCATGACGTGGTGCGCCCTGCCAATTGACGCGGACCCAGCGCGCGGGTTCGGATGTCATGCCGGTTCTCCGATAGGGGTGGCGACTGCCGAGGGTCGGCGCTCGAATGATGCCTGCCAGCACGCAAGCGCCGGCCGGGTCTCTCGCCAGCCGAGATGAGGGAAGCGAAAGTCGATATAGCCAAGCGCACAGCCAATCGCGGCGTGGCCAATGTCGAAGGGCAGGGCGGAGAAGGCTTCTGCGCGTGTCTCCAGCCGATCAAGCGTCGCGGTGATCTTGATCGCAAAGGTTTCCAGCCATTCGGGTGTCCTGCGCTCGCCAGGCTTCAATTGCTCCTGCCGCCAGACGACCAGCACGTCGAGCATTCCGTCACCCAGCGCCTGGCGTTGCAGTGCACTCCAGCGCATGGTTCCGCCGGTTGGAAACAGTCTTATGCCGTCATGCAGGCTATCCAGATATTCGCAGATGACACGGGAATCATGGAGCGCATCACCATTATCGAGCAGCAATAGCGGGATTTGGCCCAGCGGATTGTGCGCCATAAGCGCCGGATTGGCCGCTGACATCGCGACCATCGTCTCCTCCAGTTCAAGAGCGTCGGCCAGCCCGGTTTCATGCGCGACGATCATGACCTTGCGGACAAATGGCGACATCCGGGACCAGTAGAGCTTCACGCTGCCTTCCTTCCTTTCGGTTCGACACTTGCCAGCCCCGCCTCGCATTAAACGGCCTGCCATTGTGCGAAAATACGTGCGATGTTATGCAAAATATGTGCGAATATACGGGAGTGAGGCACATGCGGCCATTTGACTGGGATGATCTTCGCTATTTCCTCGGTGTGGCGCAGGCAGGCACCGTCTCGCAGGCAGCGCGGCGCCTGGGGGTCGATCATGCGACGATCATCCGCCGCATTGATGCGCTTGAACGGGCGCTTGGCGTGAAGCTCTTCGAACGGAGCCTGCGCGGCTATAACCTCACCCAGAATGGAGAGCGGCTGTTGCCATCGGCCGAGGCGATCCATGAGGAGACGCGCAAGGTCGGCCGGGAGCTTCGCGCGAGCAGCGATGGCGTGGGCGGCATCGTTCGCATCAGCACGCTGGAGGGTTTCGGCAACTTCTTCCTTGCGGGCCGACTGCCGACGTTTGCGGCGCAATATCCGAATCTCACGATCGAGCTGCTCACGCTTCAGCAGATCGTCGCGCTTTCCCGGCGTGAGGCCGACCTCGCGGTCAGCCTTCAGCCGCCGCCGGAGGCGGGGCGTTTCTTCCGCGAAAAGCTGACTGACTATATGCTGTTCGTCTATGGCTCGTCCGCCTATCTCGACGCACATCCGCCGATCGAACGCCGGGAAGATTTTGTCGCCCATGGCTTCTGCGGCTATATCGACGACCTGGTCTTCGTCCGCGGGCTCGACTATCGTGATGAAGTCAGCAAGGGGATACGTGCACGCCTGCGGAGTTCCAGTTTGCACGCTCAGCTGGAGGCTACCTGCCAAGGCTATGGCCTGTGCGTATTGCCCGCCTTCATCGCTGCGCAGCGGCCGGAGCTGGTTCCCGTTCTGCCGGAGGAAGTGCAGTTGCAGCGTAGCTATTGGCTGGTAGCGAGCGCCGACGTTGCCACCTCGCCGCGTGTCCAGGCCGTGCGCCGTTTCATCCGTGGCGAAGTGGACCGCGCGCAGGCGCAATTTATGGACATCGGCTGCTGAAGCCCCGAATGGTCCTTTACCGTCCTTTATGTTTAGGGGCGTCTTTCGGCATAATGGGCGGTCCCATTTTGCAGGACAGCATCGAACGGATCCGCACGTCTTGCTGGGCGTGAACGGTCGTATCGCTGCTGTGGGACCTCGTTCTGTGCCATAGAACTGCACGGCCGCCTCCGCCTGATGCATGGATCGACGACGGTGATGCCGGGCAGATGTCGGCTCGCGCCTCTCTCCCGGCCAGTGTCGATGCGTCTATCCTTGCGTTTCAGATGGCCACCCCGCCAGAGCTAATCCCGCCGATGGCCGTTTGGTGCAAACCGCTCTTCCTTCCGGATCAAGTCTGACTTGCCGGGGGTTAAGCATGGGTGCCGATCGGGTACGCGGAGGTACTGACGAATGCGATCTACGTGTTGACGAACAAAGGATGCTGCTGCGGATCTATGCAGGTGATGATCGCCTGTGCGATCCTGTTTAGCAGTAAATGGTCGGGGAGAGAGGATTCGAACCTCCGGCCCCTGCCTCCCGAAGACAGTGCTCTACCAGGCTGAGCTACTCCCCGACGCGACCTTGGCTGTTGGCCAAGGGGATGCAGTGGCGCGGCTTATAAGAGGCACATTGCCCGTCCGCAAGCACCTTTGTGACAAAGAAATCATATCATCGTCCAGAAGCTGAAGACGGGCCGTCGCGATGACCTGTTCACATGGGATTCGGTCTTGCTGCGTGCCTGTTGCAAGCGAACGCTATCGCGCGGGTCGATTTTGCGGTAACGGCGCGCGCATGACCGCGAACACAGATCATATCCGCAATTTTTCGATCATCGCCCATATCGATCATGGCAAGTCGACGCTGGCCGACCGGCTGATCCAGCGCACCGGCGGCCTGACCGATCGCGAGATGAGCGAGCAGGTGCTCGACAATATGGATATCGAGCGCGAGCGCGGCATCACCATCAAGGCGCAGACCGTCCGGCTCAGCTACACCGCCAAGGACGGCAAGGATTATGTCCTGAACCTGATGGATACGCCGGGCCATGTCGACTTCGCCTATGAAGTGTCGCGCAGCCTTGCCGCCTGCGAAGGTGCATTGCTGGTCGTCGATGCGGCACAGGGGGTGGAAGCGCAGACGCTGGCCAATGTCTATCAGTCGATCGAGCATGACCATGAGATCGTGCCCGTCATCAACAAGATCGATCTGCCGGCAGCCGACCCCGACAAGGTGAAGGCGGAGATAGAGGATATCATCGGCCTGCCCGCCGATGACGCGGTGCTCGCCTCGGCCAAGTCCGGCATCGGCATCGACGAGATACTGGAAGCGATCGTGACGCGCGTTCCCCCGCCAAAGGGGGATTCGGCAGCGCCGCTGAAGGCGATGCTGGTCGACAGCTGGTATGACCCCTATCTGGGCGTGGTCATCCTCGTCCGCGTGATCGACGGCGTGCTGAAAAAGGGCCAGCAGGTCAAGTTCATGCAGGCGGGAACCACCCATTTGATCGACCGCGTCGGCTGTTTCCGGCCGAAGATCCAGACGCTGGATGCACTTGGCCCTGGCGAAATCGGCTTCATCACCGCGCAAATCAAGGAAGTGAGCCAGACTGCGGTTGGCGACACCATCACCGATGCGAAAAAGCCGACGGCCGAACCCTTGCCCGGGTTCAAGGAAGTGCAGCCTGTGGTGTTCTGCGGGCTGTTTCCGGTCGACGCCAATGATTTTGAGAAACTGCGCGAGAGCATGTACAAGCTGCGGCTGAACGATGCGTCGTTCAGCTTTGAAATGGAAACGTCGGCGGCACTTGGCTTTGGTTTCCGCTGCGGCTTTCTGGGCCTGTTGCATCTGGAAATCATCCAGGAACGGCTCAGTCGCGAATATGATCTTGATCTGATCACCACGGCACCGTCGGTCATCTACAACATCTATATGAACGACGGGGAGATGCGCGAGCTGCACAATCCGGCAGACATGCCCGACCCGGTCTATATCGACCGGATCGAGGAGCCGTGGATCGAGGCCGTCATCTATGTGCCCGATGAATATCTGGGCAGCATATTGAAGCTGTGCCAGGACAGGCGCGGCATTCAGAAGAACCTCACCTATGTCGGCGGGCGCGCGCAACTCACCTATGAGCTGCCGCTCAACGAAGTGGTGTTCGATTTCTATGACCGGCTCAAATCGATCAGCCGCGGCTATGCCAGCTTCGATTATCACCAGATCGGCCACCGCGAGGGGGATCTGGTGAAGATGACGATTCTTGTGAATGGCGAGAATGTCGACGCACTGGCGATGATCGTCCACCGCAGCCAGGCGGAATCGCGTGGCCGCCATATGTGCGAGCGGATGAAGGACCTGATCCCGCGCCATCTGTTCAAGATTCCGATTCAGGCCGCCATCGGTGGCCGGGTGATCGCGCGCGAAACCATCGCCGCGCTCAGAAAGGACGTGACCGCCAAATGCTATGGCGGTGACATCACCCGCAAGCGCAAGCTTCTGGAAAAGCAGAAGGAAGGCAAGAAACGGATGCGCGAATATGGTTCCGTCCAGATTCCGCAGGAAGCTTTTATCGCGGCGCTGCGCATGGGGGATGACAATTAAACGGCCCTTGCCGGCGCGGTGAATCACCGCGTCGTGACGGGGAGGGGGCACAGTTCAGCCGCCGCCTGTCATTATTGTAACTGGACGGCCGCGCAGTCGGCCGCCAGATGTGCGGCATCGAATGACGATGCAGGCAGCCATCGCGCATCCATGCCTGCCGCCACTGCGCGGAAGAGGAAAATGGCCGCAGCGACACCCCGGACGAATTCCCCTTCCGTGGAACACGCCGGTCCGCTCGCCGGGCGCGCGGCGATGCGCAACCATATGTGGCCATGCATGGTGGCGGCGTTGTTGGCGGGCATGTTGATCGCCCATCTGCTGGACAGGGATTCGGGACTTGTACGGCTCAGCCATGGGCAGCCGATGGCGCAGACGGCGCTGGCCATCGTGCTGGATGATCAGCTTGCCTCCGAAGATCCGAAACTGCGCGACAGCCCCATCCGAATCGGCCAGACCTTTCGTGATGGCAGCGGTGCCTATTGCCGCAGCTTCTTCGCTGCACGCGCGGATGGCGTTTCGGGAATCGCCTGCCGGCGCCATGCCAGATGGTATCTGCCGCTGCTGATTTCTGAAGATACAGGTGAAGGCAGCAGTAGCGGCAGCGCCAACGCCGGCGAGAATGCGGCACAAACTATTCGTGCGGGCGTGCAGGGGATGATCAACGGACAGCCCTTCAACGCCGCCGCAGAGGCGCGCGCACGCGCAAAAATATGGAAAAATTGATCATTATGCTTTTTGTGGACAGACGCCGCTTGAACCTTGGTGAACCCCGGCTATAACGCCCGCCGACGGAGCGGTGGCCGAGTGGTCGAAGGCGCACGCCTGGAAAGTGTGTATACGGCAAAACCGTATCGAGGGTTCGAATCCCTCCCGCTCCGCCACCTGACTATTTCATAAAAACTCAAGTCGTATAAAAAAGGCTGATTTCAGCCGTTTTTTCGTATGCGGCTGTTCGATTGCGTATACTCCAATTGCATGGTATCCCACATATCGCGTGGTAATAAGTGTGGGAGCAAAATCATGGGCCGGTTGTCGGCTACGGCGGTGAAGGCGGTGAAGCTGCCGGGGCGCTATGGCGACGGCGACGGTCTGTATCTGCTGGTTAGCCGCGCGGGTGCCCGTTCATGGGTCTGCCGGGTGCAGAAAGACGGCAAGCGGCGCGACATCGGGCTGGGGAGCGCGAAGAAAGTTTCGCTGGCCTTGGCCCGCGAACGGGCTGCCAAGGTGCGCACTCAGGTCGAGGTCGGGCTTGATCCTATAGCCGAGCGACGCAAGGAGGCGGGCATCCCGACATTCCGCGAAGCCGCCGCCATCGTCTTTGCCGAGAACAAGAAGAACTGGCGCAACGCCAAGCACCGGGAACAGTGGCTTTCTACCCTCACCGCATATGCCTTCCCCCATTTCGGCGACATGGCAGTAAGCAAGGTCGATGGTCCGCAGGTCCGCGACGCGCTGGTGGCTATCTGGCTCGACAAGCCGGAAACCGCGCGGCGGGTGCGCCAGCGAATCGTCACCGTGATCGATTGGGCCATCGCCAAAGGCTACCGGGATAGACCCTTGCCGATTGCGGCCATGAACAAGTCGCTACCCAAGGTGAAGGCCAAGCCTGCCCACCACAGCGCCTTGCCCTATGCCGATGTTCCCGCCTTCGTCGCCAAGCTACGCAAGCGGGTATCGGTTGGCCGTCTTGCCTTCGAGGCGTTGATCCTGACAGCCGCGCGTTCGGGTGAGATACGCGGCGCGCTATGGAGCGAGCTTGACCTTGAAAAGAAGCTCTGGACGATCCCGGCGGAAAAGATGAAGGCCGGGCGCGAACATATCGTGCCGTTGTCCGATGCCGCCGTCAGCGCCTTCCAGCGGGCCGAAGCCTATCGGGAGGTCCGCAACGATCTTGTGTTCCCCGGCGCGCGCTACGGCAAGCCTCTGTCCGACATGACGCTGACCAAGGTTTGCCGGGATTTGGAAGTGCCCGCCGTGCCGCATGGCTTCCGGTCCAGCTTCCGCGATTGGGTTGCCGAGGAAACTGATTTCGACGGCGATGTTGCCGAAATGGCGCTGGCCCACACCATAGAGAACAAGGTGGAAGCCGCCTACCGGCGCGGCAATCTGCTGGAAAAGCGCCGCACGCTGATGGATGCTTGGGGGCGGTATTGCTTGCCGGAGACATCGGACCCCGCCACATGATGGAGGTTGAGAAACTATGTGACGTTGCGGCCCGCCGACTTGAACCGGACAATATCAAATCCGGGCGCTCTCGAATCGAGGCAATGACAAGGCCGCTTCGTCGCAGGATGACTGCAATCAACATATGCCGCACGGTGATCGGATCGTTGGGCGCGGTAATAGCGGTTTCGGGAGTTGCCGTAGTCGGTATTTCTCCGCCCCATTCCAGCGTTTGGATCGTGCAGGCACTGACCATTGGCGGGGCCGCCGCCGCTATGCTGGGCTTGTTAAGCGGTCGATTGATCCAGCAGCGCAAACGCTTCTTCGTCAACCGCCCCTATGACCTTCCGCTTCCCCCGGAAATCGAGCAGTTGTTGGCCGACCTTGCATCGGGACGATTGCGGGCGATGATGGCCAAGGAATATGGCCCGGTCAGCACGAGCGCGCGGCGCGCTACCGATGGTCAGCTTTTCGATACGGAACTCACGCCCGGCACCTTCGCCAATCGCTTCGCCCCGATCCTGCTACTGTCCGACCACAGAGCTTTTTCCGCACTGTCGATGCCGTGGGGAAAGACCTTGGACCGTCCGATCTATGTAGTGCGGGAGCCAGCGGATCGGTCGGAGGGCGAAGCCCCGTGTCTGAATCATGATGTCCGTGACCAATGGCTGGTTGGCGGCGCGTTGCGGGATTTCGAGCGCGGGCGAGATTCCTTCATCACCGCCAAAATCCCCGATCATAATGCCGAGTGGTTCCAGCTGGTCCTGACCGTCGGCCGCCGCGAAATGCGCAAAGGGCGGCAACGTGGAGCGCAGCGGCAGGCCATTTCCACGATACAGCGCGAGTTGAAAGAGCGGCTGGGTAGCAATCTCGGGCCGAGGGGCGGCGAGTCGGAGCATCTTATCAAGCAGCTTCTTCAAGGTCGGCACGGCGATTCCGACATCAAAGGATATTTTGCGCCCGCCAAAGGCTGACCTTGCCGCACCGCCCCGGATAAAATCGGATACGGCGATTTTCCCTCGATTTGGCGCGGATTAGCCCGGTTGCATCGACTTCGCACAGGAGATGCCAGTGGCCCAGAACGATGCCCCAACGCTGTTGCTCACTATCGACGAGGTAATGCGCCTGACCGGCTATAAGAGCCGGTCGAGCATCTATCGCCTTGTTCGTCAGAACCGCTGCCCGCCGCCCGTTGTGATCGGCGGCGGCAGGGTCCGGTGGCGATCCGGCGAGATCGAGCATTGGCTTCAAGGTCTGCCCAGCCAGACCTACGCCTGACCTCACATCCAGCGAACTCCCTTCCATCGTGACCTTCACGAAAGGATGCCCCATGCCTGTTTTCCGCGAAGCCGTGGACCGGCTTGCCGACCTGCTGCGCGGTGATCGCAGGATCACCTACCGCGCATATATCCACGCCCGCACCGCGCCCTATGTGACGCCCTTGCTCGACAAGATCGTTGCCGACGACGAGGACGGCGACACGTTCCGCAATTCCCTGATCCCGTGGCGGTGGGCGCAACGTCCGCCCATCGCCATCTATCGCGGTGATGTTTCCACCTGCCGGATCGACGGGCCTTGGCAGGTGGCGGACGATCTTTGGCTTCCGCTTGGCGGCCTGATCGTCACCAGCGGCGTGACCGCCCATCTCAATCCGTTCGAGGCGCAGGCGCTGCACAAGCGGATGCAGCAGACGATTGAAGATACCACCCTCGCATGGGTCCGCGAACATGATCTCCGTAGCCATCGCCGAGGCCCGGAGGAAATTGACCGGAGCGTTGCCGACCCCGCCGCCAAGGCGATGATATTGGCGTGGGCGTTCGGGCAGCGCGAGGTCGACGCCACGCCGGACACCAGCCCCGCCGATGCCCGCGATTGCTGTCCGGGCGAAGGTGGCGACGGCTTGTGCGCGGCCTGCCGGAAAGGGCCGGATCATGCTTGAGCCGGAGCGCCAGAAGGCAGCGTTGCAGGGCTGCGATGCTACGCATCGAGCCGACAATTCAGATACACACCTCACGCACGGGTGCATCCAGCTTTTCCGCCATTTTTCGAGACAGCGATCCGACAGCGCCATTTTGTCGCCAGCCGAAGATGGCGGATTTCCGCCGCTTGTCGAGACAGCGGATCGCTGTCTCCGGGGAGACGGGCGATGAAACTGGTCCGCCACACCATCCGCCTGCCGGAATCGCTCGACAAGTCCCTTCGGGTGCTGGCCGAGCGGCACGGGATTAGCGTTTACGCATTGCTCCCGCGCGCCGTGAAGGCTGGCGTCACCGCGCTCGCCAACCCGCCCGCGCCCGACACCCTGCCGCGCGAGATTGTTGCCGAACTGGCATCGGTCAGCACCCGCATGGTGGACGTGGAGCGGATGCTGGACCGGGCGCTGTTCACCGCCTGCGCCGCCTATTGCTACGCCCGCAGCGCGGCGCTGGGCGCGCGCAAGACGGATGAGGCCATCACCGCCGAGATCAATGCGGCCTATGACCGCCAGCGGCGGCTCTCACAGGAGACGCGGCCATGACACAGCCCCATGACCGCCGCATCCATGCCGACACCCTGCGCCGCCAGCATCGCGGCAACCAGTGGTCGCGGTTCAAGCGACAGGCCGGTATCATGCTGGCAACCGTCGCCCTGGGCGCGGTGGCTGCGCCTTACGCGATGCTGGACAAGGACCATCAATGGGCGGCCGGCGTCTATGCCTATGCGCGGGGAACGCTCTGGATCGCCAGCAGCTTCTCCCCCGATCCGGCGATCAGGGTCAGATACAAGGGGACAGCCTACCGCCTGTCTGCCCGTGCCGTCGCCGCCGACCGTTATTATAGCGGGTCGCTATCGGATGCCGTGTCCAAAGCCTGCATGGGCGGCTTGCTGGCCTTCACCGCTTGGCTGTCCTGCCTGTTCCTGTTTCGCGGAGCCGTGAAGCGGCGGCGCGAGCGGGCCTTGCAGGATCGCGTCATCGCCGGAACCTTGGTCGTGGACGAGAAGCAGCTTGCCAGACTGACCGGCGCCGAAGCGGATTCCCGCGCGCTCGCCATCGGCACCGTGCCGATCCCGTCGCGGCTGGAAACCCGGCACCTGTCGATGATCGGCACGACCGGCAGCGGCAAGACCACGGCGTTGCGCCAGATGCTTGACGGGATCGAGGCGCGCGGCGAAGCCGCCTTGGTCTATGACACCAGCGGCGAGTTCATCGCGCATTATTACCGGCCCGAGCGCGGCGATGTGATCCTCAATCCGTTCGACGCCCGGTGTGCCTATTGGTCGCCCTTCGCCGAGATCGCCCACCCCGCCGACGCCGACCGCATCGCGCACCAGTTCGTCACGGAGACGGGCCAGCATGATAATGACGTGTGGCTGGAAATGGCCCGCATCCTTGTCGCCAATATGATCCGCGCCTTGTGGCGGGAAGGCAAAGGCACCCTGCCGAACCTGCTGGCCGCTTTTCAGAGCATGGCCAAGGATGAACTCAAGGAGTGGTTGAAGGAGACGTCATCGGCGCGGACCTTTGCCGACGATGCCGACCGGGCGACGGGAAGCGTGCTGTTCATGCTCGCCAAGGCCGCGAACCTGATCCAGTTCCTTCGCGTGGACGGCAGCGGCGGCACACCTTTCGCCTTCCGCGACTTCATTCATGGACTGGACAAGCGCACTGGCGCGCGCCCGTGGATATTCGTGCCGCGCAAGGAGGATTATTTCGAGGCGTCCAAGCCCTTGCTCGCCTGCTGGCTGGAATGTGCGGCCAGCGCCGTGCTGGGGCTTGCCCCCTCGCCCGACCGGCGCATCTGGTTCGTGCTGGACGAGCTGGCCGACCTGCCCCGCGTCGATAACCTCGCGCGGCTGCTACCCGAAGGCCGCAAGTTCGGCGCGGCGGTGGTGCTGACCTTTCAGGCGCTGGGCCAGATGCGGCATCGCTATGGGCCGCAGATCGCGGAATCCATGCTGGGCTGCTGCAACACCAAGCTGTTCCTGCAAACCATCGACAGCGAAACCCGGCAATGGGCCAGCCAGACCATCGGCGAGTGCGAGGTCGAGATCCAGACCATGACCGACGCGCTCGCCGATGGCGACGACGAGGCGCGGACGACCTTGGGCCGGATGCGGAAGATGCGCCCCGCCGTGCTGGAAAGCGAATTGCGGCTCGCAAGGCATGAGGCGTATTTGCTGTTCCCCGATGGCTTGCCGGTGGCGCGGATCAGGCTGACTGCCGATCATGTCGCGCGGCGCGGGCCAGCCCGCCAGCCCGGATTTATCGCGGGCGATCCCGACACGACGCTTTGGAAGCAGACGGGGAATGTCGCCCCACAGCCGTCACTGCCCCCGCCGCCTCCCGCCAGTCAGGGGCCGGTGTGATGGTCGCATCCGTTTTCGCGCTGACCAGTTCGGCGCAGGCCGCCAGCTATTACGAGGCCGACGACTATTATTCCGAAGGCGGTGTTTCGCCTTCGGAATGGCAGGGCGCAGGCGCGGAGGCGCTGGGCTTGTCCGGCGAGGTGGGCCACGACCAGTTCCGGGACTTGCTGGACGGCAAGGTGGCGGGCGAGCAGCTTGGCACCTATCGGGACGGCCAGCTTGAGCATCGCCCCGGCTGGGACGTGACCTTGAGCGCGCCCAAGTCGGTGTCGATCATGGCCGAGGTGGCGGGCGACCGGCGCTTGATCGTCGCGCATGGCGAAGCGGTCAGAACCGCGATGGCCCATGTCGAAAAGCATATGGCCGCCACCCGCATCCGCGAGGGCGGCACCGTCGCCCGCGAGGCCACCGGCAATCTCATAGTCGCCAGCTTCCAGCACGGGACCAGCCGCGCGCAAGACCCGCAGCTTCATACCCACAATGTCATCATGAACGCGACATGGGACGAGGATGGCGCTTGGCGCAGCCTTGAGCCGCGCGCGCTCTACCAGCTTCAAAAGCAGATCGGCGCGATCTACCGGCAGGAACTGGCCGTGAAGGCGCGCGAACTCGGCTATGAGATCGAGACGGGCAAGGATTCGCTGTTCGAGATCAAGGGCATATCCGCCGAGGTGATCGCCGCGTTCAGCACCCGTAGCGCCGAGATCGACGCGGCGTTGGCCGAGCGCGGCACGTCTCGCGATGCCGCCAGCGCGGCCGAGAAGCAGATGGCGGCGCTCGACACGCGCGAGGCCAAGGTTGCTGTCGATCAGGCCTCGCTTGTCGCGGACTGGCGCGAGACGGCCAGCCAAGCCGGTTTCGGTGCGGCGGCGCGGCTGGCGATGGTCGAGCAAGCCACGGCCAAGGCCGCCGATCCCTTGCACCGGGCCGATTTGGCGACGCAGGCCACGATGGCGGATCGCGCCGTCGCCCATGCCGCCGACAAGCTGGGGGAGCGGCAATCGGTGTTTTCCGCCGCCGCCTTGCAGGAGGAAGCGGGACGGATCGGGCTGGGCAGGATCGGTTACGCGCAGATCGGGGCGGCCATCGAAACGGCGGAAAAACAGGGCGCGTTGATCGACCGGACTTTTGAGGACCGGCGCGGCGCGGAGTTTGCCGGTTTCACCACCCGCCAGAATGTCGAAACCGAATCCAAGATGTTGCGGATCGAGGCGGACGGGCGCGGCGCGCTTGCTCCCATCGCATCGCCGCTTGCCGCCGCCAAGGCCGTCGCCAGCGCCGCCGCGCAATCGGAACGCGCGGGCTTGGGCTGGAACGCCGACCAGCGCCAAGCCACCGAGCAGCTTTTGACCAGCCGGAGCCAGATCACCGCCTTGCAGGGCTACGCGGGCACGGCCAAGACCACGACCGTCTTGGCGACCTTTGCCCGCGAGGCCAAAGCGCGCGGCATGGCGGTGACGGCATTGGCCCCGACCGCATCGGCGGCGATGGTGTTGGGGGAAGCCTTGGGCACGCGCGGCGATACCGTTGCGCGTCACCTGCTATCGCCGGAGCGTTCCGCCCCCACCCGTCCCGCCGTGTGGATCGTGGACGAGGCTTCCCTGTTATCCGCCCGCGACACCGCCCGCCTGTTCGACCTGGCCGACAAGCACGATGCCCGCATCATCCTTGTCGGCGACGTGAAACAGCTTGGTTCGGTGGAGGCTGGCGCGGCCTTCGCACAGTTGCAGGGCGCGGGTATGGAAACCGCCAAGCTGGCCGAGATCGTCCGGCAGACCAACGAACCCACCAAGGAGGCGGTGCTGGCTTCCATCGAGGGTGACGCCAAGAAGGCCCTTGCCGCGCTGGACCGGGGCGGCGGGCAGATCATCGAAAGTGCAGACCGCACCGAAAGGTTCGCCGCTATCGCCGAGCGATATGCGGCGCTGGACAAGGTGGGTCGCGCCCGCACCCTTGTTATCGAACCGTCGCGCGAAGGGCGCGACGCGCTGACTGCCGACATTCGCGTGGCGCTGACCAGAACCGGCGCGCTGACCGGCCCCGCTGCCACCGTGGAGAGCCTTGCCAACAAGGGGCTGACCCGCGCCGAGGCCCGCGACCCGATGAGCTACAACAAAGGCGATGTTGTCCGCTTCACCCGCGATTATGCCGACAAGGGCGTGGCGCGCGGCGAAGCCTACCGCGTTGAGAACATCGATCCGGCGAAAGCCGCCATCGCACTCAAATCGGAAGATGGCCGCGAGGTGAATTGGCGGTTACGGCAATGGGGTGCGGGCCATGCCCAAGCCTTCGCGCCGCAGCCGATGGACCTGAAAACCGGCGACGCCATCCGCTTCACCCTCAACGACCGGGAGGCGGGCCGGATCAACGGCGGGCGCGGCGAGGTGATCGCCGTGGACGAGCAGACCCGAACCGCCACCATCCAGACGCCGAACGGCAGGACCGAGACACTGAATTTAGACGCCGCCCGCGACCGGCATATCGCCCATGCCTATGTCGATACCGCCTTTGCCGCCCAAGGGCGCACCGCCGATCATGTGATGATCCATGCCGACAGCAAGGCGACCAACCTTGTCGATCAAAAGAGCTTCTATGTCGGCATATCCCGCGCCAAGGAATCGGCCACCATCTTCACCAACGATCGCGGCAAGCTGGTATCCGCGATCACCGAGCGCGCCGGGCAGGTGCAAACCGCGATTGCGCAGGCAGCCATGCCCACACCTACCGTCGATAAGGCAGCCGGGGCTGGACTGGGATAAGCGGAGCAAGCGCCTCTATTGCTAGGTGGGCGAGAACCGCGCCTTGCACGCTCGACTCGATGTAAGAATCGTGGAACAAAGAGCGAATGTTTGGTCGAGTTGCAAAGATGCTACTGATCCTTTCGGCGATCGCGCCGGTGGGCTTGGTGTATGCGTGGGTAGCCTTCAACGAGGGAAGCCGAAATGTTGCGTTATGGCTAGTCGGCGGATGTATAGCTCTTGTTTTATGTTGCGTTTATTTATTTAATAAGGCTCATTCTGTATTAGAACGCTTCCCTTTCCAAATGAGCAGCGTGGAAGCGGCGGATCGAGAAAATATTGCGTTTATGCTTCTATATTTATCCCCGCTGTTTACAGCGCAATTCGGCCAACTGAATATGACGCTGTTGATTCCAACACTTCTGATTTTCGCATTGCTCACCGCGACGGGCTACAACTACCATTTTAACCCTTTGCTCGGTTTGGTGGGATGGCACTTCTACAAGGTGAGTTCAGCGGAAGGTGTTACGTATGTTCTTATTACCAAAAAGCAACTTCGCAACACCAATCAGATTGGTTGCGTGGGTCAGCTCACGGACTACATACTAATAGACTTGGAGGGGGCGAATGCCGGTTAATTTATTAGCCATTTGTCGCACAGAAAACGGGCTAATGGTCAAGAGAGTAAAAGTAACCGCAGAGGTTCAAGCGCAGCTTGAAGGGATTTTCATACAGCAAGAGCAGACATTCCTCGAAGGTATTAACGAGGAGGTTGCTTTTGATGGCGGATGGAATCCAGAGCCCAACGAATTACTCTTTACGCCCGTTACCGACGAAGCTGCCGCCGTCTTTGCAGCGGCTCAGGGAAATGTGGTGGCAATGCCGGAGGTGAACGCTGCGGGTTTTGCCGAAGAAGGCATACGGGCGCTAGCGGTCTTAATGCAACGCCCAGCAGGTCCGAGACTGTTGCTGCAAGAATTTTCTGCACGACAGTTGCTCGAACGCAGGTTTAGTCTGGTCTTAGATGGAGATACCTTTAGCCGCCTCACGCAGCCAGCGTTCGCAATCGGTGCATCGTTGGCCGGAATTATTGAAAATGGTCGAATAAAATTCAACAAATTTAGCAGGATTCGCCTGATATTTGATCTGGTAAACATGTATCAAGAGGCAACAGATACTGAACTTGATGCTTTCTGCGCATTGGACTGCCTCAATGTCAGTGACATAGGTGCCTTCAAGGGCAAAGCGGATCAGAAGATGCGGAAGCTCATCCACGCGATTTCTGAACGAAAAACTCTCGAAAATTATACACCTGATCAGATCGCCACAGCCGCAGCGGGGGAGGGTTTTCAGGTTACGGTTGTTGAAGATAAATTGGTTATCCCATCTGTAAAATCTGATGCGAAAGCGCTCCTCCATTTCTTAGATAACGGTCTTTATCGTGCGGCACTGGGAGGAGATATTTTTATCACAAATTCAAAGAGACTGCTTGCTCCTGCTCCGCACTGAGCCGCAAACGCGGCACGCTCCACATGCAATCGCTGCCACTCAAGCGTATAGCGTAACTTGACGCCGAACGATAGGCGAGGTAGAGGTCGCCATGAAGATCAGAAACGTGACCCACAAGGGATTGCGGCGATTCATCGAGGATGACGATGAAAGCGGGCTTCAACCGCCCGTTGTCGCCAAGGTCCGGCGCATGGTCACTTTCCTTCAGGACATGGAGCGGGAGGACGAGCTTCGCACCGTGCCGAGCTGGAAAGCCCATATGCTGACCGGCGACCGCAAAGGAACGTGGAGCCTGTTCGTCACCAAGAACTGGCGGATGACGTTTCGGATCGACCGCGACGAGATCGAGATCATCGACCTCGATTATGAGGACTACCACTAGGAGGTGGCTATGGCTTCGATTGCAGGCATCCGCTTGAAGAACCCGGCCCATCCCGGCGGCTTCATCAAGCATGAGATCATCGAGCCGCTGGGTCTGTCGGTCACGGCGGCGGCGGATGTGCTGGGCGTGACGCGCGCAACCCTATCGACCTTGCTCAACGAGCGCGCGCATTTGTCGCCGGAAATGGCTCTGCGCGTCGAGAAGGCGTTCGGCGTGTCGATGGATACCCTCATGCGGATGCAGAACAGCTACGACATCGCGCAGACCCGCAAGCGCGAGGGCGAGATCAAGGTGATGCCGTTCAAGGGCAAGCTGGTGGAGCCGCACGCCGCGGCCTGACCGGACAGGCGAATGAGAATGGATTGCCCTGAATGAACGCCGTTGAGATTGAAGAAGCCGTATCCGCGCTCGCCGAACGTCCCTTTGACGCGGAGGAGTTCCCGTTCGCCTTCCTCGCCGCCTTCGGTAACAAGGACACCACGATCAAGCGGCTGCGTGCCGCCAAGGGATCGACCAACGCATCCGACCTGCCCGGCGGCGTCCTGCAACGCAACAACGTCCATATCGCCGTCGCCGCCCCCGGCGCGGTGACGCAGACCCTTGCCGCGCTTCGGGCCAGCCCCGCCACCGCGAAGGCCAAGGCCAAGTTCATTCTGGCGACGGACGGCGACACCTTCGAGGCGGAGGACGTGGACAGCGGGGAAACCGTCGCCTGCCCCTACGCCGACTTCCCAAACCATTTCGGTTTCTTCCTGCCGCTGGCCGGGATCACCACGGTCAAGCAAATCCGCGAAAGCTCGTTCGACATCCGGGCGACCGGCCGCCTGAACCGGCTGTATGTGGAACTGTTGAAGGACAATCCCGATTGGGGCGCGGCAGACCGCCGCCCGGACATGAACCATTTCATGGCCCGGCTGATCTTCTGCTTCTTCGCGGAGGATACCGACATCTTCCACCGCAGCTATCCCTTCACCGGCACGGTCGAGAAGATGAGCGACCGCGATTCGTCCAATACCCATGAGGTGATCGGCGAGCTGTTCCGCGCCATGAACACGCCGATCGCCGAGCGCGAAGCCGCCGGTATCGCCCGCTGGGCCAACCCCTTCCCCTATGTGAACGGCGGGCTGTTCTCCGGCGATCTTTCCGTTCCGCGTTTCAGCAAGATCGCGCGCTCCTACCTTCTCCATATCGGAAGCCTCGACTGGACGAAGATCAACCCGGACATTTTCGGGTCGATGATTCAGGCCGTGGCCGATGACGAGGAGCGCGGCGCGCTGGGGATGCACTACACCAGCGTTCCCAACATCCTGAAAGTGCTGAACCCGCTGTTTCTGGACGATCTGCGCGCCCGGCTAGAGGAGGCGGGCGACAACGGCCGGATGCTGTTGAACCTGCGGCGGCGCATGGCGCGGATCAGGGTATTCGATCCCGCCTGCGGCAGCGGCAATTTCCTTGTCATCGCCTATAAGGAAATGCGGGCCATCGAGGCCGAGATCAACACGCGGCGCGGCGAGGCCGACCGTGCATCCGAGATCCCGTTGACCAACTTTCGCGGGATCGAGCTACGCGACTTCCCCGCCGAGATCGCGCGCCTCGCGCTTATCATCGCGGAGTTTCAGTGCGACGTGCTGTATCGCGGGCAGAAGCTGGCGCTGGCCGAGTTCCTACCGCTGAACGCGGAAAACTGGATCACCTGCGGCAATGCGCTCCGGCTCGATTGGTTGAGTGTCTGCCCGCCGACCGGAACCGGCGTGAAGCTCGCAGGTGACGACCTGTTTGAAACGCCGCTGGATCAGCCGCAGATCGACTTCGAGAACGAAGGCGGTGAAACCTATATCTGCGGCAATCCTCCGTATCTCGGCTCCAAATGGCAAACCAATGAACACAAGGCTGACTTAGCGGGCATCTTCGATGGTCGTGCAAAAAACTGGAAATCGCTCGACTACGTTGCCGGTTGGGTAATGAAGGCTGCGGACTATGGAACGCGAACAAATGCAGCGGCGGCCTTCGTTACAACCAATTCCATCTGTCAAGGCCAACAGGTGCCTATCCTCTGGCCGTTAGTTTTCAAAACAGGTCACGAAATCGCCTTCGCCTACACCTCTTTTAAGTGGGCGAATCTTGCCAGCCACAACGCCGGGGTAACGGTCGTCATCGTCGGTATTTCCAACCACGTTGGAAAGATGCGGCACCTGTTCTCTATCGGGGATGACAGCGCGACGATTTTACGGGAAGCCGAAAACATCAACGCTTATTTGGTCGCCGCCCCAAATATCGAGGTGGAGGGTGTCAGCCGTCCCATCTCCGATCTAGCGACGATGCAATTCGGCAATCATCCCTACTACGGCGCATCGCTCATTTTTTCGGCCTCTGAGGCGGGACGGATACGCGAGGCCGACCCGCGCGCCTCGCAGTTCATCCGACCGCTCTATGGCTCGCAGGAGTTCATCTCTGCTGTGCCGCGTGCGTGCTTGTGGATCAGCGATGGCGAGGCGACAGAGGCCGCGACCATTCCAGCGATTGCTGAACGGATGGAGGCTGTAGTGGTCGCCCGCCGGGCTGCCAAGCAGGACAAGGCGGCGCAGAAATTAGCCGAGACTCCCTATCGCTTTCGGGATCAGGAAACCGCCGAAGATCACGTTCTGGTTGTTCCTCGCGTCAGTTCGGAAAATCGCCCCTGCCTCCCGGTTGGGTTATTAGGGGCTGATGCTATCATTCAAGATCAAGCCTTCGCCCTCTACGACGCGCCGCTGTGGAACATGGCGCTGATCGCGTCGCGCTTGCATCTCGTGTGGATTGCTACCGTTTGCGGCAAACTCGAAACCCGATACCGCTATTCTAACACACTCGGCTGGAACACCTTTCCTGTTCCCTTGCTGACCGAGAAGAACAAGGCCGACCTAACCCGTTGCGCCGAGAACATTCTGTTGGCGCGGGAGGCGCATTTCCCGGCGACCATCGCCGATCTCTACGATCCCGACGCCATGCCCGCCGACCTACGCGAAGCCCATGAGCGCAACGATGAGGTGTTGGAACGCATCTATATCGGCCGCCGCTTCCGCAACGATACGGAGCGGCTGGAAAAACTGTTCGAGCTTTACACCAAGATGACCGCAGGGGCGGGCGCGATGAGGAAACGAAGGGCGGGGGCAAGCGCGTGACGAAAGAAGTGAAATCGGTTCCGTCCGTTTCGGTATCCTATGCACGCAACGGCAGTTCTACCAAGGCCAACGCGCTTGGGATGCGCCCCATGCAGGAGCGCGCCTATGAGAAGCGCGGCGAGCAATATCTGCTTATCAAGTCGCCCCCGGCATCGGGCAAGAGCCGCGCGCTCATGTTTATCGCGCTGGACAAGCTGGCCAATCAGGGGCTGAAACAGGCCATCATCGTCGTGCCGGAACGGAGCATCGGCGCGAGCTTCCATGACGAGCCGTTGAGCGAGTTTGGCTTTTGGGCCGACTGGCGGGTGGAGCCGAAATGGAATCTCTGCGATGCGCCCGGCACCGATGGCGGCAAGGTCAATTCGGTCGGCAGCTTCCTCGAAAGCGGCGACAAGGTGCTGGTCTGCACTCATGCCACTTTCCGCTTCGCGGTGGACAGGTTCGGCGTGGAGGCGTTCGATGACAGGCTAATCGCGGTGGACGAGTTCCACCATGTTTCCGCTAACCCTGACAACAAGCTGGGGCTGCACCTCGGGGCCTTTGTCGCCCGCGACCGCGTGCATATCGTCGCCATGACCGGCTCCTATTTCCGGGGCGACGCCGAAGCCGTGCTGGCCCCACAGGACGAGGCCAAGTTCGATAGCGTCACCTACACCTATTATGAGCAGCTCAACGGCTACCAATATTTGAAGCAGCTCGACATCGGCTATTTCTTCTATTCCGGCTCCTACGCCGACGACATCCTGAATGTCCTCGATCCGGTGCAGAAAACCATCATCCACATCCCCAGCGTCAATTCGCGTGAAAGCACGAAGGACAAGATCAGGGAGGTGGAGCATATCCTTTCCGCGCTCGGCGATTGGCAGGGCATCGACCCCACCACCGGCTTCCAGTTGGTCAAAACGCCCGAAGGCAAGGTGCTGCGGATCGCCGACCTTGTGGACGACGACGCCGGCAGGCGCGATCGCGTATCCGCCGCGCTGAAAGACGCGGGCCAGAAGAATAACCGCGACCATGTGGACATCATCATCGCCCTTGGCATGGCCAAGGAGGGCTTCGACTGGATTTGGTGCGAACATGCCCTGACCGTGGGCTATCGTTCCAGCCTGACCGAGATCGTGCAGATCATCGGCCGCGCCACCCGCGACGCGCCGGGCAAGGTTCGCGCCCGCTTCACCAACCTGATCGCTGAGCCGGACGCTTCCGAGGAAGCCGTAACCGAGGCCGTCAACGACACGTTGAAGGCCATCGCCGCTAGCCTGTTGATGGAGCAAGTGCTGGCCCCCCGCTTCGAGTTCAAGCCCAAGAACCCGGCCAGCGGGCCGGTCGAGGGCTTCGACTATGGCGAGGGCGGCTATCAGGCGGACAAGTGCAATGTCGGCTTCAACGAGGAGCGCGGGACTTTCCAGATCGAGATCAAGGGGCTGACCGAACCCAAGAGCGAGGAAGCGACCCGCATCTGCCAGCAGGACTTGAACGAGGTGATCGCCGCCTTCGTGCAGGATAAGACAGCCATCGAGCGCGGGCTGTTCGATCAAGAGCTTGTGCCGGAGGAGCTGACCCAGCTTCGCATGGGCAAGATCATCAAGGACAAATACCCGGAGCTGGACGAGGAGGATCAGGAGGCCGTGCGCCAGCACGCCATCGCCGCCCTGAATCTCACGCAGAAGGCCAAGGAGGTCGCCCTGGGCGGTGCCGAGGGCGATGGAGAGAAAAGCCCGAACACCGCCTTTATCGAGGGCGTCCGCAGGTTTGCGATGGACGTGCGCGAGCTGGACATCGACCTGATCGACCGGATCAACCCGTTCGGCGAAGCCTATGCGATATTGTCCAAGGCGATGACCGAGGAGAGCTTGAAGCAGGTTGCCGCCGTCATATCCGGCAAGCGCGTCACCCTGACCGTGGAGGAGGCGCGCGAACTGGCCAAGCGGGCGTTGAAGTTCAAGCAGGAGCGCGGCCGCCTGCCCTCCGTCACATCGGCCGACGCATGGGAGAAGCGCATGGCCGAGGGTGTCGCCTTCCTCGCCCGGATGAAGGCGGAGGCCGCGCGTGGCTAACGGCTTCACCGATGACGATGACGCGCTGCTGGCCGAGCTGGGCGTCGAGGTCGAGGCGAAGAAGGAGGCCGCCCGGACTCCGCGCGAGGAACGGATCATCGCGGGCTTCGAGGAGATTCAGCGGTTTGTAACGGAACACGGCCGCGCGCCGCAGCACGGCGAGGACCGCGATATTTTCGAGCGGCTTTACGCCGTGCGGCTCGACCGGCTGCGTGCCCAGCCGGATTGCCGCGCCTTGCTTGAGCCGCTGGATGATCAGGGGCTTTTGGCGAGCGTGGAACCGGCCCTCGCCGACACTCCCGACGACATCAGCGACGATGAATTGCTGGCGCAGCTAGGCGTTGACGCTACCGCGCCGGACGACATCACCGAATTGCGCCATGTCCGTTCCGCCGCCGACAAGCGCGCGGCGGAGGAGATCGCCAACCGGGAGCGGTGCGAGGACTTCGACCGCTTCAAGCCTTTGTTCGATGTTTTGCAGAACGACATCGACACCGGCGCACGCATCACTCAGCCCATTCGGAAGGATGCCGGTTTCCTGAAGACCGACATCCGGGCCGGGGAGTTTTTCATCCTCGGCGGCCAGATCGCCTATGTCGCCGAAGTTGGCGAATCTTTCAAAGCGCCCAATGGCGAAAGCGACGCCCGTCTTCGCGTCATCTATTCCAACGGCACCGAGAGCAACCTGTTGCTCCGCTCCCTGCAACGCGCGCTCTACAAGGATGATACGAGCCGCCGCGTGTCGGAGCCGAGCGCCGGGCCGCTGTTCGCCAGCGAGAGCGAGGCCGACGACCTTGCCAGCGGCACCATCTACGTGCTGCGCAGCGAGTCCGATAACCCCATCGTCGTCGCCAACCGCGACCTCGTTCACAAGATCGGCGTCACCAGCGGCGATGTCACCAAGCGCATCGCCAATGCCAAGCTCGACGCGACCTATCTATTGGCGGATGTGGAGATCGTGGCGAGCTACAAGCTGTTCAATATCAGCCGCACCAAGCTGGAAAACCTGATCCACCGCATCTTCGATCCGGCCCGGCTGGACATTGCGATCAGGGACAGGTTCGGCAATCCTGTCATCCCGCGCGAATGGTTCCTTGTGCCGCTATTCGTGATCGACGATGCCGTGGAGAAGATCAAGGACGGCACGATCACCAGCTATATATATGACCCGGCAGCGGCGCGGTTGGTGCGAACGAGGATTTGACATGAGCGGCGGTATGTTTGACGAGACTCTCCGCGCCCTTCGCCAGCTTGAAGGTCGAACGCAGTTATCCATCCCTATCGAATACGACGAGGACGGCTATCTCGACAGGGAGTGTCCTACCGATGAGTGCCTTTTCCAGTTCAAGGTTCTAGCCGACGACTGGAAAGATAAGGTCCGCGACGAGGAAGTGTTCTGCCCTAGCTGCGGGCATACGGCTGAATCCGGTAGCTGGATGACACAGGAGCAGGTCGAACACGTCAGGAAGGCGGCGGTCGCCCATGTGTCCGGCCAGCTTGACAAGGCGATGGCCCGCGACGCCTCGCAATGGAACCGCCGCCAGCCCAAGGGCAGCCTCATTTCGATCACGATGAAGGTGAACCAGCGGCCTATGCAGGTTTTGCTTCCGCCCGCCGCCGCCGAACCGATGCAGTTGAAAATCACCTGCCCAGCTTGCGAGTGCCGCTATGCCGTGGTGGGGGCCGCGTTTTTCTGCCCCTCATGCGGACACAACGCCGCCGACCTGCAATTCAGCCAGTCCGTCACGGGCATCACCCAATCCCTTGACGCGATTGGCGCGGTCAGGGCGGCGATCACCGACCGCGACACTGCCGAGAACACTGTCCGGCTTTTAGTCGAAAACGGACTCCAGAACGCCGTCACCGCGTTCCAGCGATACGCCGAAGCACTCTATGCACGCCTTCCGACTGCCAGCCCGGCGCGGCGCAACGCCTTTCAGAATCTCGCCGAGGGCAGCGGCCTTTGGTCAGGGGCTACGGGCAAAGCCTATGCCGACCACCTTTCGGCATCGGAATTGGCGACCCTACAAAAAGCCTTCCAGCAACGCCACCTGTTAGCCCACACGCAGGGCATTGTTGACGCGGACTACGTGCAAAAAAGCGGCGACACCCGATACCAGCCCGGCCAGCGGATCGCCGTGCGCGAAGATGGCGTGCGCGAGACGGTCGCGCTTATCTCCAAGCTGGCGGACGCCCTTCTTGCCGACGCGGACGCAACGAGGGAGTCATGACCGCCGACCAGTATCTTTTGAACATTCTTTCCGCGCAGCATGTCAACAACGGGCCGACTTCGCCCGTTCGCTCCGTCCAGAGTGTGCTTTTGCCCGCCCTCAGCACATGGGGGAACGGCTATCTCAGCACGGTCCATCCGAGCGGATCGTTCGCCAAGGGGACGGCCAATCGCAGCGGGACCGACATCGACTTGTTCTTATCGGTCAGTGAAACCGTCCCCGGCACGATGAAGGAAATCTATGATTCCCTTTTCAACCAGATGACGCAGCGTGGTTACGCCCCAAAGCGTCAGAACGTGTCGATCAATGTTCAGGTCAACGGCTACAGCGTCGATCTTGTGCCGGGGCGGCGGCAGAACGGCTATTCCAACGACCACACGCTTTACCGACGCAAGGCCGATACATGGACCAAAACCAACGTCATCACGCATATCAACCACGTCGCCAATTCGGGCTGCACCAACGAAATCCGAATTCTCAAACTCTGGCGCAATCAGAGGGGGCTGGATTTTCCATCTTTCTATCTTGAACTTACGACGATAGCAGCGCTGTCTGGTCGCTACGGCTCACTATCGCAGCGGGTTTGGACGGCGCTGGAATATCTGCGCGACCGCTTCCCCACGGTGCGGGTTATCGACCCGGCCAACACGAACAACATCATTTCTGACGACCTGATCGCTCAAGATCGCGCCCGCATCAGCGCGGCGGCGAAAACGGCTCTTGGTGCGTCCAACTGGAATCAGATCGTGACATGACGGACTGGACGCTCACCGCCTTGCTGGCCGCGTTGCATGACGGAGTCGCGCAACGGCTGCAAACCAGCCGTGACACGATGGGCCACCCAGTTTTGAAAGGCGATGCCAGCGAAACCGTCTGGCTCGACTTGCTGACTACCTACCTGCCGGAACGATACCGCGCGGCGCGGGCCGTCGTTATCGACAGCGAGAATAGGTCGAGCGACCAGTTGGATATTGTCGTGTTCGACCGCCAGTATTCGCCTTTCGTGTTCCAGCACGCGGGCGTGAACGTCATTCCGGCGGAAAGCGTCTATGCGGTCTTTGAGGCCAAGCAAAGCCTTGACGCCGCACAGGTGGACTACGCCCACAAGAAAATCGCCAGCGTTCGCGCCCTTCACCGGACCAGCCTGCCGATCCCCCATGCGGGCGGCACGTTCGATCCGAAACCGCTCCCGTGGATTCTTGGTGGCATCCTAACCTTGGAAAGCGGATGGAATCCCGCGCTTGGCGAACCGTTGAGCGCGGTCCTTGCCAAAGGCGACGATCAATCCCGGCTTGATATGGGCTGCATCGCCGCTCAAGGACTATTCTACCGCGAGGAGCTTGGCCGATACGTTCTTGTGCCGCACGCGAAAGCCGCGACGGCGTTCCTGTTTGAACTGATCGCCCGGCTTCAAGTTTCGGCGACCGTGCCGATGATGGATGTTCGCGCCTACGCGCGGTGGCTTGCCGGTTAAGCCCGCCCCGCCTTCCTTCCGCTGTTCCAAAGATATACGCAGGCCGCTTCCTGCGGTCGCGGCCTGCGATCTTTCAGTCTATGCCAGCGAAGCGCCCCATAGACGCAGCCGGATACCACGGTCATCGGCCTCGGCCGGATCGACGAAGGCATGACAGCTTTCCAATGCGCGGCGCGCGCTATCGAGATCGGCCCACGGCACCGATGCCACCCATTTGCGGGCGAAATCCAGTGTGCGGATGATCGGCGTTGGCTGGGCGTTCTGCGACAGCGCCTTGAGCGCCGTCAGATAATTGTTGCGATAGACAGTAGGGATGATGATGCGTTCCTCACCCGCCGCGACCAGCTCGGCGTTCATCATGATTCGCGCGATCCGGCCATTGCCGTCCACGAACGGATGCACTTCGGACACGAGGAACATCATGAACACCGCGCGCGCGAACGGCGTGTCGAGACTCTGATAATATTCAAAGCCGCGCGCGAGCGTGCCTTCGACCTGATCGGGCGCGACGAACAGCGTTGACCCGGCGCGATTGGCTTCGCGCTTGAAATGCCCCGGCTGCTTGTCGGGCCGTGCGCCCATCAGGATCGCATGGCGGCTGCGCATGAGCGCCAGCAGCATTTGTGGATCGCGCGGCGTCCGGGTCATTTCCATGGAATCGGAAACGATTTGCCATGTCCCCAGCACGTCATGCGCATCTTCCGGGCGGTCGCGCGGGATGACATTGTTGAACACGATGTCCGCCGCCTCGTTCACGTCGAACTCGGTGCCTTCGATGAAGTTGGAGAAATAGGCTTCATAGAAGGCCAGCGCGGCGCGGGCTTCGACAGGCCGCTGTTCGGCAGGCCGCGAGAAAGGTGCGGTCGCGCGCAATTCGGCGTGAAGGGCATCGAACAGTTTGATCCGGTCGGGATCGAACGGCGTTCCCGCCCCGCGCGCGCTCCCCCGTTCGCTGGCCAGCCGGTCCTCGCGCGTTCCGAGCAACGCACCGATCAGCCGATCCAGCGCTTCATATTCGGCCTCGCGGTCCATGAGCGGCGCAATCCGCCGCGCTTCATCCCGCAGGGCGTTGAGGCCATCCGCGCCGCTGCGGCGGGCAACATCGTCAAGGCGGCCTTCGAGTTCAACGCGATTCAGCGTCCGGCTGACATCCCCGCTTCGCCGCCGGGACGGAGCCATGTTGTCGAGAAATGCCCGCGCGGTGGAGGACAGGAATAGCCCGCCGATAAAGGGCCTGTCGCTTTCCAAGGGTGGCGCACCGCTGCGCGAGCGGATCGTGATGCCGGGCAGAACAATATCGCGCTTGCGGTCTGACACCACAAAGATCGAGCCATCCGAGGCGGGCCGGTTTTCGATGGCGGTCCTGTCCGCGATCAACGCCCCCGGCACATAGCTGGCCACCAGTCCCCACAGCGAACGGCGCACGATCCGTTCGGGTGAATCATCAAGATTGAACGTGTAGAGTTTCGTCCCAATCTGGCGTATGCGCCCTTGCGCGACGGCGCGAGAGACAGCGGATGCGATGGCCGCGTTCGACACAAATGCCTCTGGCAGACCGTTGAGTGATTTTTTCGACATTAAGCGCATCCTTTCGGGCGCTATGCGATAATTTGCGATTTAAGGGAAGAGAATTGCAATTTTTTGGGAGTTAAGCGCGGGTCACTGGTTGCCCACAAACACGCCTGCTTGCATCGCTGGACCGGCCCGATGGAGGGCTATTTTCAGGCCCGTGGACACCCCGAAATCAGGCGTGGTTTAGATGTCGATCTGCGATATGTGGGAGCGGGTGTGGGAGAAAATTTCCACCTTTCCCGATAAAAGCATCAGATATTAAACGATATTTTTGATTGTTTGGCGGACTCCCGCTCCGCCACAAACCATCGAAAATGATAGGAAATTTGGGGTGGTTTTTCTAGTGCCCCAAAACACTCAGATGTGCGCCGTATTGATGCGAACCGGTGCGGCCAAGTGCGCCTGATTGCGGCCAGACGTTCGGCTTGGTCGACTGGAATGCCCGGTCCAGTTTCGGTGATGCACATCTCACTGCGCCAGTCCGTGGCGGAATTGCATTGCTCGGCAGCGAAGCACGCAAGTAGCGGCTTTCAAAAATCCAATCCGATGTTGGCCGGCGACCGTTAGGCTTTGGTTTTATCGGCGGGATGGCAGCCCGTGCTGCTACAGCATCTGGCGCAGCCTCTGGAGCGCGGCTTATTGACAGGATGAGCATCACGCATCATGTAAAGTTACATGAGAAGAGATAGCCGACTATCGGGCGTGCTCCATGTGCTTCTGCACATGGCGGAACAGTCCGGTCCACAAACATCCGAAACGCTGGCTCGTGCGATGGACACGAACCCGGTCGTGATCCGTCGCATTATGGGCGGTTTGCGCGGTCAGGGGTTTGTTCATTCCGAAAAAGGCCATGGCGGCGGCTGGACGATCGCTTGTGATCTTGGGGCCGTCACGCTGCGCGACATCTATGATGTGCTGGGGCAGCCGGAGATACTGGCGATGGGCAATCGTACCGATGCGCCCGGTTGTCTGGTCGAACAGGCCGTCAACGCGGCTCTCGGCCAGGTCTTCGACGATGCCGAGGCACTGCTTCTCCGCCGGTTCGGCGAAATCACCCTGGCGCAACTGAGCGCCGACTTTCACGCTCGCCTGACTGAACGGGGTGGCGCGATCACGCCGGAGACTTATCATGCAGCATGACACCATTATCGTTGGTGGCAGCTTCGCAGGCCTTGCGGCGGCGACCTATCTGGCGCGGGCGCGCCGCAGCGTCCGGGTTCTCGATACCGGAAAGCCGCGCAATCGGTTCGCGGACGCCTCCCATGGCTTTCTGGGGCAGGATGGCAGCAACCCTGGCGATATTCTGGCGACAGCACGCGCGCAGCTTCAGGCTTATGATACGGTCGAGTTGATGGATGCGCGGGCGAACGAGGCGCGAGCCATTGCGGATGGCTTTGTGGTATCTCTTGCCGGTGGTGAGCAAATCACCACGCGTAAGCTGATCCTCGCTTTCGGTCTGCGCGACGAGTTGCCCGATCTGCCGGGTTTGCAGGAGCGATGGGGGAAGAGCGTCCTTCACTGCCCCTATTGTCACGGTTTCGAGTTCAGCGACAGGCAGTTGGGTGTACTCTACCGCACGCCCATGTCGGTCCATCAGGCCCAGTTGATCGCCGAATGGGGACCAGTGACGCTCTATCTGAACGGAGCGGAACTGTCCGGGCATGAGGTCGATCAGCTTCGGGCGCGCGGTGTCAGGATCGAGCCGGCTCCTGTTCTGGCATTGGCAGGAGAAGGAACCGACCTGTCTGCGGTTGAGCTGGCCGATGGGCGGAGCAGCGCCGTCTCCGCGCTCTATCTCGTACCGCGCTCGTGCCTGAATAGCCCACTTGCAGAACAACTCGGTGCCCTGATCGACAACGGCCCGATGGGGCCGATCATCCACACTGATGGCGACAAGATGACAACGGTTCCGGGGCTTTATGCAGCGGGTGATATCGCCCGTGCCCCACACAGTGTCAGTTGGGCCGTCGCGGATGGCGTCACGGCAGGCACATCAGCGCATCGCGCGCTCGTCTTCGGCTGAGCGATGTGCGCGATATCGCCGCCGCGCCGCTGATGTTCGCAGGGCTAGGCAGCAGCGTCAGCATGGGCGTCACCCTCGGCGGCAGGCTCACCAGCGCCGCGCTCGCCGTGCCGGGAGTGCAGGGCCTGCTCGGGAAGAGGATCGACAAGGATCATCGCGACAATCTCTACTGGGATCGGATCGCTCGGGATCAGGTGCAGACCTCGGCTGCCCGACCCGCATGGCGCTCGGCCATGTAGCGTCCCGGTGATATGCCGAGCACCTTGCCGAACATGGTCACGAAGCTCGGAACGCTCTCATAGCCGAGATCGGCCGCGACCTGCTGGATCGATGCGCCGCCGGCCATCCATTTGACCGCGAGGGTGACGGCGAGCTGCTGGCGCCAACGCACGAAGCTCATGCCCGTCTCGCGGCGCATCAGCCGTTCGAGCGTTCGGCCGCTCAAGCCTGCTTTTCCGGCCCAGGCATCGAGCCTTCCACGATCGGCCGGCGACGCCATCATGAGGTCGACGATCCGCCGCAACCGGGGATCGTTCGGCATCGGCAGGTGCAAATCCTCGACGTGAGCGATGGCCAGCTCGTCGAGCAGCACCGAGAGAAGCCGGTCGTTGGCGCCGCCCTGTTCGTAGAGGAGCGGCAGTCCCGCGGATCGGATCAGCAGCTCGCGCAGCAACGGCGTCACCGAGATGGCGCAGCAGGCGACGGGCAAGCGCGGATCGGCGTCGGGCGCGATGAACGCGCCATAGCCTTCGAGCGAACCCGTCACCCTGATCGAGTGGAGCGCGCCGCCGGGTATCCAGATCGCGCTGCGCGGCGGCACCGTCCACAACCCCCTCAGGACCTCGACCGCCAGGGCGCCGCGCTGGACAAGCAGTATCTGGGCCTTGGCATGGGTGTGCGGGTCCAGCTCGAAATCGCCGAAGGTGCCGGACTCGACACCATAAGCGACCACCGGACGGGGCACGTCGTCGGGCTCTACCCAATCGAACGCGTCGGACTGGTCATTCAGCAGCGGCATGGACAGCCCATTATCACCATGGCGGAAACAGATAACATTCTGTCGATCCTTGGTAATGACGCCAGATAATCCGCCCTGTATCCAGTCAAACCATATTTGTCGAGGCCGGTCGGCTTCGCAGGGTCGGAAAGGACAATGTGTGAACAGCTTGAACAGCGGGCGTATCGCCCAACTATTGACCCGGCTTCATCGGGACGCCGAAGCAGCGGACAGCGCCTTCATTCAGGAGATGACAGCTCACCTCGAGGCGTCGGGCACCACGATCGAGGATGCCGCGGCGCAGATGATCGCCGACGAACGTGCCGATTACCGCAAGGTCTACAGCGGCCATGCCGCGCATTTTCTGTCGGTGACGCCGGCCTATGGCCGCTTCCTTTACGCGATCGCACGCGCCGTCAGGGCGACGCGGATCGTCGAATTCGGCACGTCGATGGGAATCTCGACCATCTATCTGGCGGCGGCGCTGCGCGACAATGGTGGCGGGCAGCTCATCGGTTCCGAGCTGGAACCGGTCAAGGTGGCGCGGGCACGAGCGCATATCGAAGCGGCGGGCCTTGCCGACTTGGTCGACATCCGTGAAGGCGACGCGCTCGAAACACTCAAGGAGGTCGGCGGCGAAGTCGAGGTGGCGCTGATCGACGGCGCCTGGTCGCTCTATCTGCCGATGCTCAGGCTGATCGAGCCCAGTTTGCGCCCCGGCGCGGTCGTTCTGGGCGAGAACGCCTTCGCAGCCGACTATCGCGATTATGTCGATGACCCCGCGAACGGTTATATCGCGCAGACTTTGGAGATCGACGAGGGCCGCGGCAACCTGTTCGCCGTGAGGGTCGGATGATGCCGGAAGCCGAAACGGCAAGCAGGACCGCGAAGGCGCCGGGGCGGCTGGGCAAGGCGATCATCCGCCTGCTCATGAGGCGCGCCAGGATCGCGGCGATCGACGATATTGCCGATCGCTTTCGGCTGGTGACGCTTGAAGGCGACGCCTTGCAGGGTGTCGCCTGGCTACCGGGGCAGAAGGTCCAGGTCGCGATGGGTTCAGCATTCGTCGCTCGGACCTACACGCCGATCGAGTGGAACGCAGAGGCTGGTCGGACCTGCATTCTCGGCTATGCACATGGCGAGGGACCAGGCAGCGCATGGCTGCGCGACCTCAGGCTCGGCGACGAATGCGATCTGTTCGGGCCGCGCAATTCGCTCGACATGCGTCCCTTGCATGGCCCGCTGGTCCTGTTCGGCGACGAGACCTCGATCGGGCTGGGCTATGCGCTGGCGCGCCAGGATCGCATGCGATCCGTCTCCTGCCATTTCGAGGTGGGCGACAAAGCGGATGCCGAGCAGGTCGCGAGCGCTCTCGACCTGGGGACTGTCGCCCTGTTCGCGCGACAGGGCGATGATGCGCATCTCGCGCAGATGGAGGCCACACTGCCGTCGCTGGTGCAGGCCGAGGCATCGTTCATTCTAACCGGCAATGCCGGCACGGTCCAACGCCTGCGCCACGATCTCAAGCGTCACGGCGTCGCCTCAAATCGGATCGTCACCAAAGCCTATTGGGCACCGGGAAAAACAGGCCTGGATTGACAGCAGGCCTTTCTCGCTGGAGCAGGCCACTGCCAAGGGATATGACAGGTCGGGCGTCCCGGGACGCTCGCCAGCCCCACTCCCATACAAGAATTGAACAGCGCGCTCGGCGTCGAGACATCGTCGGTCGGTCAAGAGCCGTTGCCACTTAGTCGTTCCGTTCTCCTGATACGGCATTGGTTGCAATGGAACGCCGGAGAACAACGCCTGCCACCAGTGCGATCACGATTGCAGCCAGCACGGCGGCGCCAAAGGTAGAGCCATAGCCGATCGCCGCAGCCAGCGCTGTCACGGCGGACGAGGTCGCAAGTTCCCCGAAATCGCGGGTGCTTTGCACCGCGGTCATGTCCGTACCGGCCTGATCGCCTCCCGCTGCGAATCGCATGGCGAGCGTCATCGCGGCGACCGATGCGCTGCCGCTACCAACCGAGCCGAGCAGAACCGCGACCATCGCCGTTGTCTGGTCCACCAGGCCACCCGTGCTGGCGAGCAGCATCCAGATCATGGCGCCCAGCCCGGAAGATATTATTCCGCACAGGAGCACACGCCAGAGGCCGATGCGCCCGATCAGCCAGCCACCTCCACCGCACCCGAGCAGGATAGTGGCGACACCGCCGGCCACGCCGATCCGGCCGATCGCGTCGAGCGTCCATCCCCGATCGACCAGGAACAGTTTGGACAGGCCGAATGCGGCATTGGCGGTCATGGCTGTCGCAAAACCGATGAACAGCACCGGCAATGCTCCCGACCGCCGGATGAATCGCAGCAGACTCGCTCGCGGCCGAGCCTCAGAACGACGGTCGGAGACAGGCTCCCGCCAGAACAAGGCGAACGTGAAAGCCAGCAGCGCTATCCCTGCCATGGTGAGCAATGCGAGCGTACGCCCGAACAGCCCGGCAAGGATCAAACATCCCGATCCGCCGAGGAAGAAGCCGATCATCGTGCTGGCGACCTGGACGGTATTGGCGCGTACCAGCATCGGGCCTTCGAATTGTTCGGTCGCCAACCCATCGGTCGCCGTGTCCTGCGTGGCGCTCGCCAATGCCGCGATTACCAGCAGCGCGATCACTACACCCGTCGTTGTGGCCGAGATGCCGATCAGCGCCGCGCCTGTGAGGCTCAACGCGACCAGCCCCTGCATCGGCAGAATCCAGCTTCGCCTCTTGCCCCAGCGCACTGACCAGAGATTGTCGACGTAAGGCGCCCAGAGGAATTTCACGATCCACGGCAGGCCCACGAGCGGCAAAAGGCTCAGCAGACCCAGCGGCGCGCCATCCTGTCGCAGCAGGCTTGGCAGCGCCTCCATCGCCACGCCGAGCGGGACGCCCTGGGTCAGATAAAGCGCGCCCACCATGATGAGCAGGCGCCAGGGATGGGCAAGGGATCGAGATGTCATGGGCGATGGACTTTCGAGCGCAAATGGAGGTGGCGACGCAGCCACAGCCAGGGACCGCTCAACACGAGCAGCAGTGGGAGGAGGGCTGCCACGAGGTAAAGCAGCAAAGCCGGCCAGCGGCCCCATAGGCCGGTATGGAGCGACTTGGCGGCGATCATCATCTGCATGAGGCCGGGTGTCGGACGGGACGGCTTCACCACTCCCGTGCAGCCGTCGAACGTCAGCGTCGTGGATTTCGTCCAGGGTGGGGCATCCCGGTCGAGCAGCATGACCATGACCGGGCCGCCGTTCGCGGGCATGACGCCCTGAATTTCGCTTTCCGGATGGCGGCGCAGCGCCTCGACCAGCATGGGGGCAATGGCGGTCGGGGGGCAGGATCGCACAACCTGCGGACGGGCATGAGGCCGACTGCTCCCGCCGCCTTTCATCATCAACAGCAGGAAGCCGGTCGTCGCCCACAGCAGCAGGAAGGCAAGGCCGACCAACCCCGTCCAGTGATGGAGCGTGCGCAGCCGCAGAGGGGCAGCGATCGGGTTGCTTCGCAACGTCCGCCAGCGCCGCCGCATGATACTGAATCCGGAAAGGGACAGGATCAGCACCCCGACCGCCGTCATCAGGATCACGATCCGACCGGCGGCGCCAAGCGCCAGGCTGTTGTGGACCGACAGAAGGATTTCCCCCACACCTGATCCGGCTGCCCGAATCCGCAGCAGGCGTCCTCGCGCCGGGTCGATCTCGGCGACGCGCGGAGTGCCGCTGGGCGCGCGGAGTTGCACGGCCCAGGCATGATCGCGGTCGGTGCCGGGCAGCAGAAGGCCGGATGCGCTGCCAGGAACGGCGGTTCGGACGGCCTCGAGCGCCCGGTCGAGGCCCGCGGTGTCCGCTACCGGGCGATCGAGCCTCTGCGTGTCGCCGATGCTCGCGGCATGGCAGGCCAGCATGGCAAGGCCCGTCGCAGCCAGAACGAGGAAGGGCAGCGCGCAGGCGAGCCCGATCCAGCGATGCGCCGCCCAGAGGAAAGCCCGCATCCTCATGGTGCGGAGGCGGAAATGCGCGGTCGCATGCGGGTGCCGCCCGCCGGCGTCACGAACATGAGCGTCGAGGGCGCGCGCAGCAGCAGGCAATGCCAGGTGCCGCGCGCGACCACGCAGCTCTGCCCGCCTTCCAGCCGAATGCGCCGCTCGCCCTCTGGCTCGTCCAGCATCAGGTCGATCGCGCCCCCGATCAGGTGCAGCAGCTCGTCGCCCTCCGGATGCATTTCCCAGCTATCCGGATGGAGGTCGGCCGCCACCGCCGGTTGGCTCATGCCGATGACGCGCTCGCCGGTGGCCCGGTTGATGGTCCGCCAGCCTTCGGCCGAGCGCGCCAGCACATCGGCGCTCCCGTCCGCGCCGAGCCGGACCAGGCTCGACACGGGATCGAAGCACAGGACAGGCATCGCTCAATAGCTCGCCCGGAACGTCACCAGCACGCTGCGCGGCTCACCATACCAGTTGTTCCAGCTGGTGCCGCCGATGCTGGTGAGATAGCGCTTGTCGGTCAGGTTGTTGATGTTGAGGCCGAGATTGATCCTGGGCGTGATCGCATAGTAGGCGCGCAGGTTGAACACCGCATAGCTGCCCTGGGTCATGCGGATTGCGCCCTGCAGCGCATGGAAGCTGCTCTGCCAGTTGATTCCGCCACCGACACCGATCTTCCGGTCGAGCAGCGGCAGTTGATAGTGAGTCCAGAGCTTCACCATATGGTGCGGCGTAAAGGTCGAGAAGGATGTGCCTTCGTTGGTGCTGGGCGCGCCGGTTGCGGTGCGGTCGCGCAGATAGTCGGTATGGACGTAGGTATAGCCCGCCTGCATCGTCCAATTCGGTGTCAGGTGGCCGTCCAGCTGGGCGTCAATGCCCCAGCTTTCGACCTTGCCATCCGCGATATAGGCACAGACCGAACCCGGTGCGCAGGGATAGTTCGGGTCGAGCTGCGCGCGATTGTTCTGGAGGATGCGGAAGCCGGCGAGCGAGGCGTTGAGCTTGCCGCCGAACCACTCGCCCTTGATGCCGCCTTCCAGATTGCTGCCGGTCATCGGGTCGATGACCTTGCCGTCATGGGTGAGGTTGCTCTGCGGCGTGAAGATCGAGGCATAGCTCGCATAGAATGAGAAGGGACCGCCGCCCTTCCAGACCAGGCCGCCATAAGGCGTGAACTGGCCTTTAACCCGATACTGACCGGTGGGCGTGAAGGGGCCGCCGACGGTGGCGCGGCGCACCGTGCTGGTCTCCCACCAGCTCACCCTACCGCCGCCGATCGCGGTCAGCCGATCGGTAAGGCGCAGACGCAGCACGCCATAACCGCCATATTGTTTGGTGTGGCTATTCTGGTCGCCAGCATAGGTCATCGTCGCCGGTTCGGCCACGGTTACCGGATTGTCAGCGAACAGATCGATCGCCTGACCGAGCCCCGGCAGGCTGTACGATGTCTGATTGGTATGGCCGTCCCAATAGTTCGCGCCGATCAGGATCTGATGCTGGCGGCCGAACAGATCGAACCCACCGGACACATAGCCGTCGAGATCCGTCTCCTTGTTGTCGAAATCATAGGCGCCGCCATAAAGCACCGGGCCGAGGCCGGTCGCGCGGTTCACCGCGCCCATCGCACTCGCATATTTGAGGTGGCTGGTGCCGTCGATATGGCTGAGTGCGATCTTGGCCTCCCAGTCGCGCCCGAACCGATGCTTCAGTTCGGCGAAAACCTGGGTGTTGCGCCAGTCGCGCAGCGACCAGGGGGCACCGGGATAGCGTGAGCGCGGGATGGGGAGTGCACCGCCGTCGCTGTAGCGCGGCACGCCCATATAGGTGCCGTCATCATCGACATCCTGCCATTTGACGGTTGCGGCCAGAACCGTGCGCGGCGCGAGATTCCACTCCACGGTGCCGTAGACGAGATATTTGCGGCGATGGCCGTCGTCGTAGAAAAAATCGCGATCCTCGGCCACGCCGACGAGACGGGTGCGCAGGTTGCCTGAGGATGTGAGGGGAATGCTTATGTCGCCCTCGGGCCGGAAATTGTTCCAGCTGCCACCGCTCAGCGTAGCCGTGGCTGCGAAATCCTTGGTCGGGCGCTTGCGAACGAGGTTGATCGTGCCGGACGGGTTGCCGGTGCCCTGCAGCAGGCCGCTGGCGCCGCGCAGGATCTCCACGCTCTGGTAGATGGCCATGTCCTCGGTGTTGACCGCCTCGTTCCAGCCCGAGGTCGGAATGCCGTCGAAATTCAGCGTGTCGATGATGAAGCCGCGTGAATAATAGGCCGTGCGCAACCGTGTGCCGGGCTGGACGGTAATGCCGGGCGCGTTCGTCATTACATCGTCGAGCGTCACCAGCCTTTGCTGGTCGAGCCGATCGCGGTCGATGACGGTGATGGTCTGCGGTGTCTCCGACAGCTTGAGCGGCAGTTTGGTGGCCACGCCGGCGCCTTCCTGGAAGGCGGCGGTGACGACGATCTCGTCCCGATGCTCTGCTGCATCCCGCACCGCATCCTGAGCGGTTGCGGCCGTGCCGTGAAAAAGCCCCAGCGTCAACGCAGCGATAGAGAAACCACGCGGAATTGCGCCCCGGGCGAGCGAGGAAAAGTCGGACATTGCCACCCCTTATTGCGAACAATTTTCAAAGGTGGCTCTACGAACTTGTTCCCGAGCTGTCTTTCGATCGCCGGAGCGAGATTTCAGATTTTCGGTCAGCGGAGGTCGCGGCCGATAAGCTGGCGGGGTGTGATGCCGTAACGCTGGCGGAAGGCCGTCGTGAAATGCGGCAACGTATAACCGATATTGTCCGCCACGTCGGTGACGCGGGCGCCGGCCGAGAGAAGGCGATGGGCTTCTTCCATCCGCACATCGCGGACATGGTCCATGACGCTCTTCCCGAGCAGACGGCGGAAGCCGGCATTGAGCTTGCGGACATTGAGACCGGCCTGGCGGGCGAGCTTGTCGAGGGGCGGGATGCCGCATGGATGCCGCGCGATCCAGTCGGCCAGCTCATAGAGGCGACGCGTTTCCGCTGGCGTCGCCAGCGGCGCGGCGGTCGCGCCCGGCGCATGCAGGAAATGATCGATGGCGATTGCCGCCAGCTCAAGGCCCTTGCCGGCGAGATGCAGCCGGCGCAGCGAGCCTGAATAGGGTGAGTGCGCCATTTGCCGGGTCAGCGCGAAAATGGCCGACGGGATGGGACCTGAGACCATCGCGACGCCGCCGCTGCTGCCGAGAGACCGACCCAGATGCAGGTCCAGTTCGTCCTCGATCAGCGCCGCATCGAGATGCAGCGTGAGATAGGCAAGCTTCGTCCCGCTCCCGAACCGATGGTCCAGCCGCCAGCGGTCCCCGCCCATGAACAGGCTGGCGCTTGATCCAGCTATCTGCCGCGGCCTGTCCCCGGAGATACTGAGATCGAACTGCCCCTCGAGCAGGACGGCAAGCTTGATGCCGGCATCCAGTTCTTCACCGACATCCTCGTCCATCGTGAAGGAAAGGCTGCCGACGCTGATCTGCAACCCGGGCGCCGCATGGCCGGACCAGTTGGGGGCGTGTTCAACCATCGCTCAGCTCCGATTGCGCGCCGTGACAATCCACGCGGCCCCGTCGATCATCACCGACTGTTCGCCCGGCCTGGCCGAAAAGGCAGCGCGCACCGCGTCCGCTGCGCGGGCGCGGATCTCGTCCGGCTGATCCGCCAGCGCGCGCGACAGCGGGGCGACCTCGAACGCCATCTCCAGCGCGTCGTCGATCGCCGCTTCGCGCGTCGCGCCCATGCCGAATGGAATCACATGGTCGAAGGGCGTGATGGCGATCTCGGCGAAGCCGGCCGTTGTCAGGATGCGGGCGATCCGGTCGCGATCTCCGAACGAGAACGGGCCGGGCGCTTCGGGATCGGGCGGCGCCGGGGAGGGCGCGATGCCCTGGATCGCCTCCATCGGCAGGCGCACCCAATCATTCTCGGCCGCCGTGCGCCAACAGACGAAGGCGAGCCGTCCGCCGGGTTTCAATGCCCGGCGCATATGCGCCAAGGCCGCCGCCGGATCGTCGAAGAACATCGCCCCGAAGCGCGAGAAGAGGAGGTCGAACCCGGCCCGGGGCAGCGCCGCGCTGCTCGCGTCGGCCAGTTCGAAGGCGACCGGCGCACCGGCCGGCACCAGCGATCGTGCACGGCTGATCAGCGCTTCCGAGATGTCGATGCCGAGCACATGTCCATCCGGCCCGACGCGCGCGGCCAGGGCGAAGCTCGACGCACCCGCCCCGGAGCCTATGTCGAGCACATGCTCGTCCTCGGCCGGCACCGCGGCGTCGATCGCCGCCTCGCCGAACACGGCCAGCATGTGATCGAGCCGCGCCCGGTTGGCGACCCAGCGCTCTCCGCTCCGGCCGTTCCAGTCCGAGACCCGATAGACGTTTCGCTCCGGCCCGGCGGCCAGCGCCTTGGCCGCGAGCCGTTCGGCTTCCTCGAACGATCCGGCAAAGGCGGTCGGATAAGGAAAGGCTTTGGCGGCCCGCGCACCACGCTCCTCCATCGCCGCCCGTTCGGCCGGGTCGGCAATGACATAGGCGGCAAGTCGGACCTTGGAGGCGAGCACGTCGCGGCGCGCTTTAAACCACAGCGCCAGCGGCTTGCCAGCCTCCAACCCCGGCCGCTGCGCGGCATCGAGGATCACGACCAGCGCGTCATTCTGATCCAGCAGTTCGTCATAGGCTTGCGTCCACGCCTCGCCGTCCGCCTGGGTCTGTATGACACGCGAACCCGAGCGGTAGATACCCGGACGTAGGGCGACAAAAAAATCGGCCATTCAGCTGCCTTTATGCGAGTCGTTCTCAATTTTGTTGAGAACAATTCGCAAATATCCTATGCTTGATCAAGCCGCATGGGGCAAGGAGAACCGCGCAGCAGCCCGTGGAGCCGCGTCGCTTCGATCGCATAGGCCGAGCAGCTGGGCGTGAAGCGGCAACTCAGCGGCAACAGCGGTGATACCAAATATTGACAGGCGCGGATCAGCCAGATGAACGGTAAGGCGATCATGCCGTGCGCCTCCAGCTGCTGCTGCCCACGCGATCGTCGACCAGCACCCCCATGGCGGCGAGTTCTTGGCGCAGATGATCCGCTCTGGCGAAGTCGCGCTCTGCGCGTGCTTCCGCGCGCGCGGCAACGAGCCGTTCGATGGTGACAATCTCGCTCTCGGCAATCTCCGAACCGGTGAACCATCGGTCGGGCGGCGTCTGGAGCAGACCCAGGAGCGCGCCTGCTTCAAGTAACGCCCCTTTCAGGCTGGCGCGTTCCTGCAGCGTATCCGCCCCGCGCGCCACCTTGGCGATCCGGAACAATTCAGCGAGTGCTGCCGGCATGTTCAGGTCATCATCCAGCGCCAGGTCGAACGCGTCGAGTCGATTGCCGGGACCTGCCGCTTCCACATCATCGAGTTCACGCAACGTGCCGTAGAGCCGGTCGAGGTTTCGCCTCGCATTGGCAAGGGTTTTGGCGCTGAGATCCAGCGGCTGGCGGTACTGGGCGGATAGCAGCGCGAGCCGGATCGCCTCGCCGGGGGCCTGCAGCAGCAGGTCGCGGACGAGCCGGATATTGCCCAATGACTTGGACATCTTGGCGCCATCCACGGTGACGAAGCCGTTATGAACCCAGTAACGGCAATAGAGGGCGCCATCATGCGCGCAGGTCCCCTGCGCGATCTCATTCTCGTGATGGGGAAAGATCAGATCCTGCCCGCCGCCATGGATGTCGATGGAAGCGCCGAGATGCCTGCGGATCATTGCCGAGCATTCGACATGCCATCCCGGCCGTCCGCGCCCCCAGGGGCTGTCCCAGCCCGGCTGGGTACTGCTTGAGGGCTTCCACAGCACGAAATCGGCCGGATCGCGCTTGAACGGCGCCACTTCGACACGCGCCCCGGCGATCGTCTCCTCGCGGTTGCGACGCGACGGCCATCGCGCATGAGGGGCTGTAGACTCATTTGACGGTCATATGGGGCTATGGAGTAGGCATCGTTCTCCGTTTTGTCGCTCTCCGCCTTCCATAACCTTTTAAGGAAAATGTCGATTTCAGGTGCGCCGGATGAGGAACGATATGATATATTGTTTTGCAATGATTGTATGTTCCGAGCGATTCGATATCCGTTCATTGGCTTTGCGATTGCCCGTGAAATCATGCCGATGTTCGCCTCTTCGAACCCGATAAGCATGGCCTGTTGTCTGTTGTGGTGACGAGCGAGCGTCCATCCATCCATTCGGGATAGGAAGTAGAATATGCGTTTCATCCTTGTCTGTTGTGCAGCCGTGTCGCTCATGTCCACCACCGCGATGGCAAAAGCCCTTCCCGCATCCAACCCCTTCGCAAGACCGAGTGGCTTGCCTTACCAGGCAGCGCCGTTCGACAAGATCAAGGATGGCGACTATCAGCCCGCGATTGAAGCCGGAATGGTTGAGCAGCGCGCTGAGATCGCGCGCATTGCAGACAGCCGCGCTGCGCCGACATTCGAAAACACCATCGTCGCAATGGAGCGCTCCGGCCGGCTGCTCGAGCGCGCCTCGCTCGCCTTCTATGCCGTAACGGGCGCCAACACCGACGACGCGCTGCAGGCCGCCGAAACTGCGCTCGCGCCGAAATTTGCCGAACATTATGATACGATCAATCTCAATCCCAGGCTCTTCGCCCGCGTGAAGACCCTTTATGATCGGCGGGCTTCGCTGGGGCTGTCGCCTGAGCAGCTGCAGGTGCTGACGCTCACCTATCAGGATATGGTGCGTGCCGGCGCCTTGTTGTCGCCTGCCGACAAGGAGGTGTTGAGCGGCTACAATCGCCAGCTCTCCACACTCGAAACGGCATTTCAGCAGAAGCTGCTCGCAGCGACGAAAGCAGGCGCGCTGGTCGCCGACGACCCAGCCAAGCTCGTCGGACTTTCCGATGCCGAGATCGCCGCCGCGGCGGAGGCTGCAAAGGGGCGCGGGCTGTCAGGCAAATGGGTGCTCCCGCTCCAGAACACGACCGAACAGCCGGCGCTGGCGTCGCTTACCAACCGCGCGACACGCGAGGCGCTGTTCAATGCCGGGTGGACCCGGGCGGCCAAGGGTGACGCCAACGATCTGCGCGACACGATTGTCAACATCGCGATGCTGCGAGCCAGAAAGGCGAAGCTACTCGGCTTTCCGACCTGGGCCGACTATGTGCTGGCCGACCAGATGGCCCGCACGCCAGCGACAGCGATCGACTTCATGAAGCAGGTGGGCCGCCCGCTCGCAATCGAGCAGCGCCGTGAGGCGGCCGAGCTTCAGGCCCAGATCAAGGCTGAAGGCGGATCATTCGCGCTTCGTCCGTGGGATTGGCAGTATTATGCGGAGAAGCTGCGTAAGGCGCGCTACGATCTCAATCAGGATGACCTGAAGCCCTATTTCGAGGTTAACAAGGTGCTGATCGACGGTGTCTTCCGCACAGCGACCGAACTCTACGGCGTCACCTTCAAACGTCGGACCGACATCCCGACCTGGCACCCGGACGTGATGGTCTATGAGGTGTTCGAGGAGAATGGGCAGCCGTTGGGTCTCCTGTATTTCGACTATTTCAAGCGCGACAACAAGCAGGGCGGCGCCTGGATGTCGAACCTGGTCAATCAATCGAAGCTGCTCGGCACCAGGCCGATAATCTTCAACGTCGCCAACTTCACCAAGCCCGCTGCCGGGCAGCCTGCCCTCATCAGCTTCGACGATGTCACGACCATGTTCCACGAGTTCGGCCATGCCCTGCACGGCCTGTTCGCGGATCAGGTCTATCCGAGCGTCTCGGGCACCAACACCGCGCGTGACTTCGTCGAGCTGCCATCCCAGTTCAACGAGCATTGGGCGCTCGATCCGAAGATTCTGCCGCATTATGCCGTCCATTACCGGACTGGCCAGCCGATACCGCAGGCGCTGGTCGAAAAGATCAGGCGCGCCGCGACGTTCAACTCGGGCTGGAATATCGGACAGGCGCTGGCCGGCGCGGAACTGGACATGAGCTGGCATGCACTTCCCGCCGACACGCCCAAGCAGGATGCCGATGCCTTCGAGGCGAAAGCTTTGGCTGAAAGTGGTCTCGACGTCGCCGACGTGCCGCCGCGCTATCGATCGAGCTACTTCCTCCATATCTGGGCGAACGGCTATTCGGCAGGCTATTACGCCTATCATTGGACCAAGATGCTGGCGACCGATGCCGTCGACTGGTTCGAGCGAAACGGCGGATTGACGCGCGCCAATGGGCAGCGTTTCCGCGACATGATCCTGTCGAAGGGACATACGGAGGACTATGCACCCATGTTCCGGGCCTTCTACGGCAAGGATCCGGACATCGGGCCTTATCTCAAGGATATGGGCCTCAATGCCGACGGGAGCCGGATCGCGGAGAAAGCCGGCGTGTTGTCGGGAGAGGCCGCCGTCTCATCCACCCCCTCCCATCCGGAATAAAGAGGTCTCCATGTCGCAAATGAAACAATGCGGGCACTGCTCGCATCCTTCGACGATCCCGATCACGCGCGGCGCTACGGTGAAGGCCTATAGCGGTTCGTACCAGGAATCGCCGATCTCCACCGCATGACCGCGATCCTCCTCGCCGAGCGAGCGCCAAAAAGACGCTCGCGTGCTGGTGCTGGGCGCCGGTGGCGGTCTTGAATTGCGGGCTCTTTTGCCGATGTGGTGATGTTCTACGCAGCCTTCACTGGCGGGGTCGGATCGCGCACGCCTGATGCCGTTACCGTGAGCCTAGGCCCTTGGGATCGGATCGCTTATACCCGAACCGGACGGGATTGGCTCGGGTCTTCGCCTGGACATCAATGCACGAGATGGACGACGCATCCCATGATCGCCAATCCGGTCACGCTGGCAAATGCGCTGCTCCACCCGCTCATGGCGGCACGGCTGCGTGGCAGCAGTTCGGCGGCGCCGATGTACAGGAAGCCGCCCGCCAACAATGCAAGGATCAGCGCAAATTCTCCAAGATCGACCCGAACGGCCTGCCCCATCGCAACGCCGATAAGCGGCGCGGCGGCGTTGATCAGCAGCCAAATATGGGCCTTTCGGCGTTCGCCATTCGCCATGGTGAGACCAACCATGTTCGCACCATCGGCCATGTCATGGGCAAGGACGGCGACTGCGATCAGCCAGCCGGCCGAGGATGAAACCTGAAAAGCAAGGCCAATGCTCAAACCATCCATCAGGCTGTGAAGCAGGAGCGTGGTACGGCCGAGTGCACCGCTTGCGGGAAGCCGATGGAGCAAGAGATATAGTCCCAGCCCGGCGACGAGCGTGGCCGTGATGGTCGCCACATCATAGGAGCCTGCACCGCTTTCAAGTGCTTCGGGCAGGAGGTCGAGCAGGGCAAGGCCGATCACGAACCCGGCGGTGAGGCCAAATATCAGCTCCCGATGCTTGATGAAGCGCAGGGCGAGTACGCCACCGGCATAGGTCGAGAGGCTCGCTGCCAGGCCAAGTACGAAAGGGAGAAGAGATGACACGGTGCATTCCTGTGTTTGACCGGCGGTGACTGAGAGCGCGCTTCCAAGATGCTATCGAGCGTCGGTAGCGGAGAGATTGCACGAACTTGCACGACCGGTTCGTTGCCCATGGAGCAGCTAGATCCGCACCGTAGCTCCGATCCGAAGCATCCGCGGCTCGACCGTGCGGCTGTGAATGCCTTCCACGCCTCCGAGCGGTTCGCCGGGCAAGCGTGATGCGTAATAATAATCCGCATCGGCACGAGCCGTATCGAACAGGTTGAGCAACTCCACATCTACGGTTACCGGGCCGAACTGTCGCCCGACCCGCATGTTGACGACCGTCGTGGCAGGCGAACGGACGCTATTATCCTCGACCAGCGAGTGCGGACCGAGATACCGGACCCTCACCGCGGCATTGAACGCGTCGAGTGTTGCAGTGAGGCCGAGTTCACCGGCTGATTCAAGCGCATTGGGAATGCGATCGGCGCCGGGTGCATCGACGAAGCGGGCGTGGTTGGTGGCGAAGACGCCGTCGATCGTCAGCCAATGTGTTGCCCGCACATTACCAACCAGTTCAAAGCCGCGCCGATGGCTGGGGCCAGTCGGTGAGACGGTCCCATCGTCGCCGGAATAAATGAGTTCGCTGGACGAGCGGCTCCACCAATGGGTGAGCGAGAGGTTGAACGGACCACGCTCAAACCGCGCCCCGACCTCATAGCCGGTGGCACGGGCGAAGACTGGCGTCGCATCTTGGGTGGCAATGATCCCCCGAATGGCGTTGGAGTGAAAACCCTGCCCATAGTTGGCATAGAGCGCCAGGCTCGGCGTCAGCGTGATGTTCGCGCCCAGCTTCGGTGTGACGATAGTGTCCTGTGCTGAGCCGCTGGTTGCATCACCGCCGCGTGCAGTGGTGTGAAGGGCAAAATGATCGATCCTGGCGCCGGCCAGCACGTTGACGCGATCGACAGGCTTCCAATTGGCTTCGGCATAGCCGCTTACCGATGTCTCGGTAGCATCGACGAGACCGCGGGTTTCAAGCCGCCGCCCTTGTTCGGTGTGGTAAAGACCGAGGCCATCGATCCTGTCTGTCTGAGCGTCGAGGCCCAGCGTCAGGCCAAGGCGGTCGGTCAGCGAAATGCGCCGGGCGACGCGTCCGCCGAAAGTCCAACGATCCTCCGTCTGCTCCAATTCATCCCCGCGCACGGGATCATCCAGGAAGAAAGTGAAGTTCGACAGCAGATCGAACTTATAATGCTGGGCATAAGCGGTCAGGGTCCATTCCTGACCGGTGATCCCGATGTTGAGGACCTCACGGTTGGTCGAACCACGCAGATAAGGATCGAGCGTGCCGAAGCGGTCATCGAGGATCGTCCCGATCGCGCGAACAGGAATCTGTTCGGTCGGACGCCAGCTTGCGTCATAGATTGAGAGGCTGGCCCGCAATGTGCCGAGCGATGTTTCCTGACTGTATTTGCCGAAGACGGAGACATGGCGCAGATGCTCGGCCAGTTCCCAAGGGCCATTATTCGCGCTGAGCTCGCTCGCCAGCAGCATTGATCCGGATCCTGCGTCGAACGAACCACCGCCCGCGAGGCGCCGATAGCCGTAGCTGCCGACGGTCATCGTAGCGAAGGGTTGATCGAACCGATCCTTTGTATCGACCGAGGCGGCCCCGACGAACGAAAAGTCGCCATCGCCCGCCCGATAGGGGCCCTTGCGATAGGAGATATGATCGACCGTCTCAGGGATCAGCCCGTTAAGATCGAGATAGCCATGACCATGGGCATGGCTGCGCAGGTTGAACGGCATATTGTCGACCGCGATGCTGAAATCCGTGCCGTGGTCGAGATTATAGCCGCGAATGAGATATTGCGCTGCCTTGCCGCCGCCCGAATGCTGCACGGCGATCATGCCTGGCACGGCCTCTGCCAGTTCACTGGTGCGCAATAGAGGGCGCGTCAGCAACTCGGTACCGCTCACCGCGCCTTCACTCGCGGCTTCCGTGCGACCGATCTTCCGATCGGAGCGTGCCATGACAACAATATCGCCGGATTCCTGCCCCTTGTCCGGGGTCACCTGTCTATCAGGAGCGGCACTGGCGGGTGTGCTTGATGCGAAAAGTAAAGCCACTAGAACCAGGCCGCTCATTGTCGCCCTCTGGACTGATGCTGCATTGGTGCAGTTATAATATAACATATCATCTCCGGGCCGCGCTGGGTTCACGCCGACCGCTCCGTCATGGAAGCGAGGCAAGCCGCGCATCGCCCATGCGCCTCGATAATTGTCCGACTGATCGAATAACCGCACGCTTCGGCGAGCTTGCGGAGCATCGACTCCTGATGCCCCACGCTCAGGAAGGACACAGAACCGCACTGACTGCAAATCAGGCACATGTCACCATTCTTTTGCGCGGGAAAATAGGCGGCGAGAGATTCGATCCTGACGACATGCCCTTGGTCGACCAGACGCGCCAAAGTGCGATAGACCTGGTTTGGCACCATGGGCCTGCCGAACCGGCTCACCCGTGCGGCAATATCGTAGGCGCTGACCGGACGATTGGCTTGTCTGAGCTGCGCCATGACGAGTTCGTCATTCTCGCTTGCGGATCGACGGCGGGAAGGGGCCCGATGGCCATTCCAAGACCCATCTTGCATGATCGCGCCGTCGAACATGGTCAGAGCCGTGTGGGGTTAGGAAGGCCGGCATAGACGGCGTCCGCATCGAAGACGGGTTCCTTCTCGATCTGCCGGAGCCGGACGGCATGATCGGGATTGATGCTGTCCAGGTCGATCTCGCGATAGAAGCAGGAACGATAGCCGACATGGCAGCTTCCCGGACCGGCCAGGCGCACATGCAGGATGATCGCGTCCTGATCGTCGTCGACCAAAATACGCTCCACCGATTGGGTAAAGCCGCTATGCTCGCCCTTGCGCCATAACGCCGCGCGGCTGCGCGACCAGAAATGCGCTTCGCGCGTGGCGATCGTCTTCTCCAGCGCCTCGGCGTTCATGAAACCAAGCATGAGCACCGTTCCGCTTCCCGCTTCGATAACAATGGCCGGCAAGAGACCGTCCGCATCGAAGCGGGGAGCCAGTTCCTGCCCCAGCTCGACCTGTTCGATGCTCGAACGGGCAGCGAACAATGTCATGGCCTCGTCTCCATCGGGATGTTCTGCGGTGTGCGGTCGTTCAGCAGATCCTCGACATATCCGTGCAAGCCATAGCGCTCGATGCTCTCCGTCATCAGCGCCAGTGTGCCGCGCAGATCGTCTGCGCTGAGGTCGCGGGTGATGAACACCAGCCGGGTGCGCCGGTCTTCGGACGGCCAGGCGTCGAGCAACACCGGCGGGTGGAAGATATGCTGGACGCCGTGGATCACCACCGGCCTGTCCTCTCCCTGAAGATGGAGGATCCCTTTGATCCGCAGGATGTCCGGTCCCTTGAACATGGTGAGAATGTCGATCCAGCGTTCGAAGGCGTCCGGCTTCAGGGGTTCATCGAACGTCAGGCAGGTCGCGCGGATGCGATCGTCGTGGCGGTTCACGTCATGATGATGATCGTGATGGCCGTGATGATGGTGGCCGTGCCCGTGATGATCGTCCTCATAAGCTTCGGCCTGGAGCCAGCGCTGGACGTCGTTGCTCCTGGTCGCGGGATTGTAGAGGCCCACATCGAACAGGCAGGCCGGATCGACCGCGCCATTCACCACTGGAATGATCGATGCCGCCGGGTTGAGGGCGTGCAGCCGCGCTTCGATCGCCTCTCTTTCCTCGGCTGATGCGAGGTCGGTCTTGGTGAGAAGGATGCGATCGGCCATCGCGGCCTGCTTGACCGCCTCTTCCTGTGCATCGAGCGTCGCCATGCCGGCGGCGGCATCCACCGTCGCGATCACGCCGTCGAGCCGGTAGAGGGTGGCAAGGTGATCGTCTGTCATCAGCGTATGCAGGATCGGCGCTGGATCGGCGAGGCCGGTGGTCTCGATCACCACGCGATCGAACCAGCAGGTGCCGTCGCGTGCGAACCGCCAGGGCGCATCGCGCAGCGTTGCGAGCAGGTCGCCTCGAATCGTACAGCACAGGCAACCGCCCATCATCTCGACGACCAGATCCTCGCTCGATCGTGCGATCAGGTCATGGTCGAGGCTGACGGCGCCGAACTCGTTGATGACGACCAGCGCGCGGTTCATCTCGGGCGATCGCACCAGATGATTGAGCAGGGTGGTCTTGCCGCTGCCGAGAAAGCCGGTGAGGACCGAAACCGGGATCAGCGACTGTGGGCCGGCGAAAAGCTGACTCATGCCGCACCTTCCGTTCTCAATTCTTCGCGGGCCTGAAGGAACCAGGCCTTCACCCGGTCCAGATGCGCCTCGCCCCACGTCTGGACGAAGCGCTGTGTCTGGTAGGCGCTATGATCGTTCAGCGCGGCGATGCGCCCTTCGACATAGGCAAGCGTCAGCGGAATATGGCACAGCTCCGTGATGCAGTGCTTCCAGTCCTGATAGTTGCGCAGCCTGAGCGGTTCAGTCATGTGCGGCCTCCTTGACCGGATCGAAGGGGTCGATCACCAGCAGCAGCCGCGTGTCGGGGGTTCCGGCGATCGGCGGCGAGCGGTGCAGGATCACCGGCTCCTCTGCCCAGAGCCGCCCCTTGAAGACGGCGACATCGCCCGCGGCAAGCTGGCTGATCCGATCGGGCACCTCCGTCTCGATCCATTGCGTGCCCGGGCCGGAAAGCGTGGTCAGCAGCCGTGCAGTGACAGCGTCGGCGTGGAACTTGCGGCAGGCGTCGGTCTGGACAACTTCGAGGCGCAGCTTGACCGTTTCGCAGTCGATGATCGCGGCGAAGCGCCGGGCGAGCGTGGCGATCTCGTCGCGAAGTGCGACGCCACGCTCATCCCGCGGATAACCCGCTTCCTCAAGCCCTTCCGCAATCTCCGCATCAAGCGCATCAACAGGCGCGGGGAAATCAAGGTCGTCGATCCTGTTCCATTCGAGCGTATCGACCCAGGCAAGCGTCACGGGCAGAGGCCGGTGCCAGATCGCCAGTTGCGTATCATCGGCCGTGATCCGATTGAGGATTGCCGCATCGGCGGATGCGGCGACGATCTGGTTATCCAGCGCGGGAGCTATGTTCACTCCGCCGCCTCCAGTTGCGGTTCCCAGCTCGGAAAGGGATCAGGCAGGCCCACCCATATCTCCGGCGTGAAGGCGTTGACCGGCAGCAGACAGGCATCCAGCTTCCTGCGAATACGCGCCTCGTCCATGCCGATGCCGATGAATACCAGCTCCTGCCGGCGATCGCCCCAGACTGGATCCCAATGCTGCGCCACGAAGCGTTCGAAGCGATCGTCGTCGGGCCACTGGTTCCTGGGAATGCTCGCCCACCAGCGTCCCATCCGCGCGGTCATCGTCTGGCTGCCGGCCACCGCCAGCTCGCCCACCCAGTCGGGCCGCGTCGCCAACCAGAAATGGCCCTTGGCGCGTACGACCTGATCCAAGCCGTCGGTGGTCAGGAAGGTGTGGAACTTCGCCGGATCGAAGGGGCGGCGGGCGCGATAGACGAAGCTCTCTATGCCATATTCCTCGGTTTCGGGCTGATGATCGGCATAGCCGTAAAGCTCCTTCGCCCAGAGCGGATGCTGCGCGGCCTTCTCTTCGTCGAAAAGGCCGGTATCGAGGATCGTATCGAGTGCGACGCGGCCGTGATCGCAGGTGACGATGCGCGCGTCGGCGTTGAGGCTGGCGACTAGCTTTTTCACAATGCCAAGCTGTTCGGGCGTTACCGACGAAGCCTTGTTAATGATCACCACATCGGCGAACTCGATCTGCTCGACCAGAAGGCCGACCAGACTGCGCGTATCGTCTTCGCCCAGCGACTCGCCGCGATCGGCCAGGAAGTCTCGGCTCGAATAGTCCTTCAGCAGATTGATCGCGTCGACCACCGTGACCATCGTGTCGAGCCGAGAGACATCGCCAAGCGACACGCCCGCTTCATCACGGAACGAGAAGGTGCTGGCGACCGGCAGCGGCTCGGAAATGCCGGTGCTCTCGATCACCAGATAGTCGAACCGGCCCGTCTCGGCGAGCAAACGAACCTCCTGCAGCAGATCGTCGCGAAGGGTGCAGCAGATGCAGCCATTGGTCATCTCGACCAGGCTTTCTTCGCTACGAGCGAGCGCCGCATCGCCGCCGCGCACCAGATCGGCGTCGATATTGACCTCCGACATATCGTTGACGATCACCGCGATGCGCCGGCCCTCGCGATTGGCAAGGATATGGTTGAGCAGCGTGGTCTTGCCCGCACCGAGAAAGCCGGACAGCACGGTGACGGGAAGGCGCTTGTTTGACATGGGAATCGAAAGCCTTGTCGATTGCAATTTCAAAAAGTGATGATATATCGTCTCATAATATCGCCGCCGTCAAGCAGGATTGCTGCCGTGAGGATCAGATCGTGAGAAATATAAAGAAGATGACTGCGGCGGGAATGATCGCCGCCGGTTTCCTTCTTGCCCCCATAGCATCGGCGATGTCACTTCAGGCTCCGGTTGTCTCCAATGGAGCTTCGAAGCTTGTGGATCCGGATGAGGCTATCGAGCGCATGGCCGACGCGCAGCACTCGATCTACACCCAAGGGAGATTCCGGGCTTTCAGTGACAGTTCGATGGACGCGCGGGACGCAGTGCGCTCGCAGACGGACGGCGGCCGCGTGTTCACACCATTTCGATGAAACAGATCATGTAGAGAGCGTGTAAGTGGGCCGCCAGGAGGTTCTTCCGGCCGGCCTGTCGAGACTGGATCATTGGGGGTCATCATCTCCAGCGCATGTCTCGTACATTACCTCGCCTTACTGTTTACGTCGTTTTCTCTCGACGATTGCGTTTGCACTTCCCGTCCGACAGCTGGGTGCATCCCGTTCTGATCGCGCTGGCGCTTCCCGTGACCGACGTGGCTCTTTGGCGTGGCTACCGCAGGCATAGATATCCGGGTCGGTATTGACTGGACTCTCAGCCCTCGATCTTATTGCCGCGGCGTTTCGCCAAGGGCGGACTGGTTGAACCAATCCTGACGTATTCGGCCGCCTCTTGTTGCGGGGGGCAAGGAGAAGCTGACCGCAGCATCCGCCGCGCTCGACCAAGCGGTTGCTGCCCTGTTGACGGATTGAGAGTCATTGGCGGTTTCTGGGATGCTCTCCATCCTTGTCATGGCGTCAGAAATGGATGTTGGCTTCCGCATAATGAGCTCGGCCGCTGTAACCGAAGGTCGGTGCGGACCAGCAAATCCGGCCAACCCGCGACGCTCAGGCAGTAGGCAAAGGCCTGGCTGTCAGATGCCCCTTGTCCTTATCTGATCGCGCCAGCCCGGATGCGCGAAGTCTGCCGGATCCATGCCATCTACCGCGAACGCAGTCTCGTCGCGGCTGTCGAACGGGCACGCGATCTCGGCCTCACCCAACACCCCTTCAGAAGCCGGCATAGACTCAACGGCAAGTCACCTCGTCAAACTTCGTTCACGAAGCCTGATTGGCAGATGGACTGGCACCGGAGCTGGTTGAGGCTGCTGGGGAAACTGATGGATTATGGCGGCTATGGCTCGTCACTCCGATCAGCCTTTCAAGGATCAGCTGCCCTTCCACCCATTGCCCGATTCCGGAGTCTGCATTGATATGGCCGTAACAGCCAATATCCACGAAATGGCATTGCCAATCGACCGCCATACGTCGCGACTGGCGAAGCGAGGCATATGGGTCGTCCTCGCTTGCCACCAGAATTGAGGGAAAAGGCAAGGCGATGGGAGGGGCGGCACCAAATTTGCGCAACCTGTCGGCCGACGATGCATCGATATAAGGCGGTGCGACCATGAGCGCTCCCACCACCGGCCATCCATAGGGCTGACCGACAAGATGCGCCCACCAGGCAATGGCATGGCAACCAAGGCTGTGACCGACCAGAATGATGGGGGCATGCGCCCGCCGAACCGCCTGGTCCAGCTTCGTTACCCAATGATTACGATGAGGCGTGGACCACATTCCCAATTCCACCCGTTCGCAATCGGGGCGGGACTGTTCCCATAGCGTTTGCCAGTGCCTGGGGCCGGAGCCATTATAGCCCGGAACGGTGAGGCACAGCGGCATTTGCAACAAGGCATCGCCGGACATAAGCCATCTCCTTCACATCGACCCAATATAATTCATATCAATATAGTATGAAATGAGGGGCCGATCATTCTACCGTGCGTTCCCGCCAGTTCGGCACAAAACTGCTGGTCCCCGCGCGGGGGGGGACCAGCCAATATTATTGCGCGTAAATCTGATCGAATGTCGCGCCATCAGCAAAATGGGCTGCTTGCGCACGTCGCCACCCGCCGAAATTGCGATCTATGGTGAACAGGCTGATTGGCTTGAAGACATTGTGATAACGTTCGAGCACAACCTTGTTGCGTGGCCGGTAATAATGGCGTGCAATGATTTCCTGTGCTTCTGGCGTGTAGAGAAAGCGTAGATAGGCGTCGGCGACGGCAGCGGTGCCATTGCGCTGCACATTCTTGTCAACCACTGCAACAGACGGTTCAGCAAGGATCGAAACCGAAGGATAGACGATTTCGTAAAGCCCTTTTCCCAATTCCTGCTGGGCGAGCAACGCCTCGTTCTCCCAGGTCAGCAGCACATCGCCTTGCCCTCGCTGCACGAATGTCGTCATCGAGCCGCGTGCCCCGGAATCGAGGACAAGCACGTTCTTGTACAGGCGGCGCACAAAATCGCGTGCCTTTGGCGCTCCATAGGTCTTGGTGGCGTAACCCCATGCCGCCAGATAGGCCCAGCGGGGTGCGCCGCCTGTCTTGGGATTGGGCGTAATCACCCCGACGCCGGGCTTTACCAGATCATTCCAGTCGTGAATGTTTCTGGGATTGCCCTTGCGGACAAGAAAAACGATCGTGGAGAAATAGGGCGTGGAATTGAGCGGCAGACGCCGCTGCCAATTCTTGTCAGTCAATCCATGATCGGCAATCTGATCAATGTCGTTGGCAAGCGCCAGCGTCACCACATCAGCAGGCAAGCCATCGATGACCGATCGGGCCTGTTTGCCTGACCCACCATGGGACTGCTTTATGATGACGTCATCGCCGGTCTTTGACTTCCATTCCCTGGCGAATATGGCGTTCACTTCTTTGTAGAGTTCACGCGTGGGATCGTAACTCACATTCAGCAATTCGACGGTTTTGGCGCCTGCCGTCCCGGTTGCCGCGCAAGACAATGCCAACAGCCCAAGAATCAGTTTTCGCATAACATTCCCCTGTTCAACCAGGGTTAATTCCTATTAATCAAATAGGATTTTACTAGTTATTTTTCCTTTTCGTCCAGATAGCATGTCTGATGCATATCAGTGGCATCCCCCCGGCCCGATGAATCTGTACGGTGTGCGCCGGGGGGAAGATATTGATTCAGCCGCGTTTCAGCAACTGATGTGCAGCTTCCAATGGCCGTGGATCAACCCAATCGGCAAGGTCGAAATCGCGATCGAGAAATCCATGGACGAGCAGAAACTTTTTCTGCTGATCGAAGAGCACCAGCCGCTCTTCATCCAGCGTTGGGTGCAATGAGCGGTGGAAGCCGTTTGAATAGGCCCTTGCAACGGCGGCACTGCTCCCCTGAGTTTCAAATTCCAGGATTTCCTGAAGGCTTTCAAGGTTTTCAGCAGCCCAATCGGCGGCGCGCAGAGTCGCTGCAAGGAAGCGAACCAGGTAATCGAAATGATGGTCGATCAGGTCCTGATGGACAGTGATCGGCCGGGGTGTGCCATTGTTGACGCGGAAGCGCCGCTCCGGAAGTGCGTCGAGATCGATGCCGACGATTACACCGGCCGCTTCGGCAGCGTCGAGCGCGGAAGCACCCTTCACATATACCGCGTCGACCTTGCCGCTGGTGAGCGCATCTATTGCCCAGATCTTTCCCACGCGACGCTGGCGCGGATCAACGTCGCGGCCGGACCCGCCGATATTGCGGATCGTGCCATCCACCTCCACAATATCCACATCGTCGAAACCCAGCCCGGCAAAGGCAAGCGCGCCCTTGTATCCGGCGAGCGACATGCCGCGGGTGATGCTGGTGCCGCGCACATGGCTGGGGATCTCATGTTCGCTCCACGCCGGCAGCGCGAGGCGCTTTCCCTTAAGATCGGCCGGGGTGGAGATGCCGGAATCACGTCGCACCAGAATTGCCTGGCTTTCCTCTATCCAGGTCAGGCCCACGAGACGGGTCGGCTCCCCTTGGGCGCGTGCGGCGATGGAAAGCATGTTGCCGCCTTCGCGGATCAGCGTCGGCAGGCGATGGTCATAATGATGGCGGCCAAGCTCGGGTGATGATTCCTGCAATGTGCGCAGGGGAATGCCTTCGTCCGAAAATGCCTCCTGCAGCCAGCCGAGCTTATAGGCGATGCCGGTGGCGGTGGGCACCGGGCAGCGGGTGAACCAGATTTCAGATGGCGCATTGCCTGTGCGTTGGGAAAGCTGCGTAGCCATGATGATTTCCTTCACTGCTGTTGACGAACGGGGGATGGATCTGCCTTTTCGGCATGCTGGTTGGGCGGGCGGTGCAGGCCCAGATTCTCGCGAAGGGTGCGCCCTTCATATTGCGTGCGGAAAATTCCGCGCCGCTGAAGCTCGGGCACGACCTGATCGACGAAATCCTCCAGAAATCCGGGATTAAGCGGCGGGATCAGGTTGAAACCGTCGACGACGCCTTGGGTGAACCAGTCTTCTATCTGGTCCGCCACCTGTGCGGGCGTCCCGATCGCCACACGATGGCCGCGCACGACATTGTAGCGCAGCACCAGTTGCCGAACGCTGAGATTCTCGCGTTTGCCCAGCCGGACGATTTGTTCCCATCGGCCCTTGCCGTTGGCCGGCACGGGATAATCATCGGGAAGCGGCTCATCGAGCGGAAGATGGCTCACATCCTCGCCGATCAATTCGATCGGCCCGGAGAAATTGACCTTGGCCTGAAGCGCCTCGAATTTCTCGCGGGCTTCCTCTTCGGTGCGGCCGATCGCGAAAGACAGGCCGGGCGTGATCTTCAGCTGATCCGGCGCGCGGCCATGGGCCGCCATGCGACCCTTTACATCGTCATAATAAGCGCGCGCATCGTCGATGAATTGCGCGGCTGCATAGATCATTTCCGCATGACGCGCGGCAAAATCACGCCCGGTGTCGGAATTGCCGGCCTGCACGAACACGGGATAGCCCTGAAGTGGACGGGCGAGGTCGAGGATGGAATCGCTGTTGAAGAACCGGCCATGGTGATGAACCGGGTGTACATCGGCTGCGTCCAGAAACTTGCCGCTGGCCTTGTCAGGATGATCGAAGGCACCGTCGGACCAGCTGTCCCACAGGGCCTTCGCCAATTCGATGAACTCGGCCGCGCGTTCATAGCGTTCGCCATGGCTCAGCGGATCAGCGACGCCGAAGGTGCGGATCGAGCCGGGGGCCAGCGATGAAACGACATTCCAGCCGACGCGGCCACCGCTCAGATGGTCGATCGATGCCAGTTGCCGGGCCAGCGTATAGGGATGGCAGAAGTTGGTGTTGACCGTTGCCACCAACCCGATCTCGCTGGTGGCGGCGGCAAGCGCGGAGATCAGCGTCAGCGGCTCGAAGCCGCCACCCTGGGGTGTCCGCTCGATCCCGCGGACATCATCACCGCCGAGCCCGGCAAAATCGGCAAAGAAGGCTGTGTGCAGCTTGCCTCGTTCGGCGATGCGCACCAGCTTCAGCCAATATTGGAAATCCGGATTTCCGCCGCCTGGCGTTTCCGGCTGGCGCCAGGAGCCGGGATGATGACCATGGCGGGTGAGGAAGACGCCCAGCACCAGCTGACGCTTGGAATATTCGCCCGCCATCAGAACGTCACCGAAACGGCGCCACCGATCACGCGTGGATCGATGACATATTTGATAAAGCCGAAATTGGCTGATGGAATGATCGTTGACGCGGCGTGGCTGTTGGTGACGTTACGCGCGAAGATCGAGAATTTCAGGTTGTTCGGCAGCTTGTATGAAATGGAGGCATTGCCGAACCATTTCGGCCCCTGATCCATTGGCGCCGCCTGCGTGCCGGCGTTGAAATAGAGGTGGGAGCGATAGGACCAGTTCGTCTCCAGAACCAAGGCACTGTCGTCCGGCAGCGTATAGCTATATTCGCCGCTGATGCTGGCGGTGACATGCGGCGCACGCACGAACTGATTGCCGGAGCAATCGACCCCGGCCTTGCAATCGGGAAATTCGGTATATTTCGTGTCGATCAGCCCAAGCGTGCCCCATAGCCGCAGCGCGTCGAGGGGACGGACGGCCAATGCACCTTCGATACCCTTCGACCAACCCTTGCCGGCGTTGGACAACTGGCTCAACGGAAGCTGGATCACCGTGACCTGGATGTTGGAATAGTCGTTGTAGAAGGCGGTAAGGTTGGCGGTCAGCCTGCCGTTGAACCACTCGCTCTTCAGGCCGGCTTCATAGCTTTTGACATATTCGGGATCGACGGTGGCGACCTGCGTCTGCAGCGTTGCACCGGGATTGAAGCCGCCGGAACGGAAGCCTTTGGCATAGCGTGCGTAGAAGCGCAGGTTATCCTGCACCGAATATTGCAGGCTGGCGTCATAGGTGAAGGCGCTCCAATGGCGTTTCTCCACCTGTTCCGCGCGGGTGGCGAGACCGGGACCAGTGACGGAGGAGCGTTCCCAGAAACTCCCCTGATCCAGGAATGTGATCGCGCCCGAACCTGTCGCCGTTCCCAGCGTGTCGAGATCGATGGCCTTTTCTTCCCAGGTCTGTCTGGCGCCCACATTCAACTGAAGGCGATCGGTTATGTCGTAGGTGACATTGGCGAACAGGCCATAAGCATTGTTCGTCTGGCGGAACTGGGTGTCCGTATAGCTGACGGCCAGGCCTACATCATTGGGCAGCGTCACGGTCGCACTGTCTGAATCCAGCTTTTCATAATAATAGTTGGCGCCGACGATCCAGCGCAGATTGTCGGTATCGGCCGAGGCAAGGCGCAGTTCCTGATTGAAAATGCGCGCATCCAGATGACTGTAGGTGTGCTGCCCTTCGTGCGGCACCTGCGAGCCGAGGATCGATCGATGCTCGAAGTCATTGAGGGCGGTGATCGAGGTGAGCTTGATGCCGCCCAGCTCCCAATCAAGGTTCAACTGCACGCCTTGCTGGCGCAGGTCCTGGCCGCTGACGCCAAAGGATGAATTATCCTTATAGCCCTGGTTTACCGGTACGCCTGCGCTGTCGGTCGCTCCCAGGCCCTGATAGAGGATATCGCCGACATTCTCATAGTCGCGATACTGCCCCTTCAGCAGCGCGGTGAAATTGTCGCTTGGCTGGAACAGCAGTTCCACACGTGCCGCAGCTTCACGGTTCTTGCCCAGCGGCGTGCCATCGTGCTGGTTGGTACCGAAGCCGTCATTGTCCTGAAATTGTCCGGCGAAACGTACACCGATCTTCTCATTGATCGGCCCGCCCCATGCTCCTTCGAGGAGCAGCGAATTATGCGTGCCATATTCTGTGCGCGCATAGCCGCTGCTTTCGGTCAGCGACGGCTTTCGCGATATGAAGTTAAGCGCACCGCCGGTGGTGTTCTTGCCCCACAAGGTCCCTTGCGGACCGCTGAGCACCTCCACCCGTTCAAGATCGAAAATGGGAAAGGCCTGTGCGACGGGAATACCGACATAGACTTCGTCCTGATAGACGCCCACGGGGCTGGTCTGTCCATTGCCCGGCACCGAATTGCCGATACCGCGCAGATACCAGCGTGGTGTCAGATTCCCGACTGAGGTATCACCGCTGAAATTGGGCACAAAGCGCGAGACATCGCTGGCCCGTGTGATGAGCGATTCCCGCAGCCGGTCACCGCCGACGGCGACGATCGATGCCGGCACCTTCTGTGCGCTCTCCTCGCGCTTTTGCGCGGTCACCAGGATCGCATCAACACCGCCGTTATCGATCTCTGCCGATCCGGCGTCAGCCGCATGCGCCACAGTTCCCGAAAGCAACGCCATGCCAAGCGCTGTCGATGCCAGCAATTTACCGAAACGGGGTGCGAAAAACCTGAACTCGCTCGTCATCTGATCCTGTCCAATCCATCAACAGATACTTCTGTGATGCCTGTGGCTGCCTCTCCTGCGGCGCGTGCTTCAGCCGCGCTCAGGGAACATCAAGCAACCATCGTGCCAGATAGGAAAAAGGATCAGTTTCAATAGCTTATTTCAAAGGGGGCTGGCCGCTGCGCCACATTGAGCAGTGCCGTGGTGATTTTTCACCTGCGGATCAGATCAATCCGAAATTTTTCAGATAGGTGCGTATGACATTGCGCGTCACACCCAGCGCCGCGGCTGCGCGTATCTGGTTGCCATCGCAGCGGTGATAGGCTTCTCTTACCGTGGCCGCGATGACGCGGTCGAGCACATCGGGTTCATTATTGTCCAGCCGCCGCCGCACGACAGACTGAATGGCGTCTTCAAGCGCGGCATTGGTCGATCCTGAACCTCGGTCAGGCTCGATCATGCCGATGGGAAGCGCCAGATCGGCGACTTCGATTATGCCCCCGTTGCAGGTGAGCACCGCGCGGTGAACGGTGTTTTCCAGTTCCCGGATGTTGCCGGGCCAGGCGTAGTTATACAGTGCTTCCTCTGCCGCGGCGCTGATGTCCAGACGTTCGGCACGAAGACGATCGCCATAGATTTGCAGAAAATGGCGGGCGAGCGGCAATATATCCGCGCGCCGATCACGCAGCGGCAGCAGCGGCAGTGGCACCACTTGCAGCCGATAGAACAGATCCTCGCGGAAATGGCCCGCATCCACTGATTTTCCGAGATCGACATTGGTGGCGGCAATCAGCCGGATATTGAGCGGAATCGGTGTGCGTGACCCCAGTCTGACCACTTCGCGTTCCTGCAACACGCGCAGCAGCTTGACCTGCAGGGCCAGGGGAAGATCTCCTATTTCGTCAAGGAACAGAGTGCCGCCGTTCGCGGCCTCGAACCATCCGGCCTTGCTGGTGACAGCGCCGGTGAATGCGCCCTTTTCAAAGCCGAACAATTCGCCTTCGATCAATGTTTCGGAAAAGGCGCCGCAGTTGATCGCGACAAAGGGTTTTGAGGCGCGGGCACTCAGCGAATGGACATAACGCGCGACCAGCTCCTTGCCGGTGCCAGTTTCGCCGGTGACGAGCACATTGGCGTCACTTGGTGCAATCCGTTCGATCAACGGGATCAGCGCGCGCGAGCGCGGGTCTGAAAAGACAAAGGCCCGCGCGCGGATCGAAAGCGAATGGTCGCCAATGTCCAGCGACAGAACCGGGTGACGGCCACCCCTACCTTGCGGAGCAACGCCTTCTGCCCAAGGCGCAACACCATCATCCTGAACCGTCTTCTGCGCTGAAAGCGACATATTCTCCTCCATTGCGCCCGCATCTAGCAAATTAAATCCATAGTGTCTCGGTAGGATTTCTTTGTTATCTACAATGCGGGCGCTCAGAGGGTCAGTAGCGGTCGGTTGCCGGCAGCAATCCTTCCTGATTGGCGGTATCGAACAGGCCACTCATCTTCCACTGCTGGCGCAATACGCCCGGCCCGAAATCACGCGGTCCGCCGATCGCTTCCGAACGGATGGCGATGTCGGCGCCCTCTTCCAGAAGAAGAATGAACTCGGCCAGATCGTGAAGCCCTTTCCAGCCCCATACGGTCGATCCGCCATTTGCTTCGATGATTGCCGGCGTTCGTGGATTTTCACGCAATACCTGGAGGATGAACTCCGCTTCATCCTGCCGCCGGTCGATGTAGACGGGGAGCGAGCGGGCAAGCTGGAACCGCTGCACCGGCACATAGGTGAACGGCAGGCTGCGATGGGTTTGTGCCCAGGCCCCCAGATTGGGCGTGTGGACATGGCTGAGCGAGGTGATGTCGGCGTGGGCGTTGAACACCGCCAGGTAACGCGTTGCTGCACGGCCGCTACCGACATGGGGCGTGCCGTCCAGCCCGAACACATCAGCCTTGAGCGGCTCATCGCGCTTGAAGGGGCCGGGATAATTCACCGAGACGAGCAGCTGTTCGCCGGGTACGCGTTCGATGAAGCCGACGGTGCCATTGGCTGTGATGGTGCCGGTTTCGCGGAAGGCGTCGAATGCATTCTGCGCCTCCGCAACGGTGTGGTCCACAAAATCGCGGACTTCGGCGCTAAGAGCTGATTTGTCGGTCATGGTCTGTTTCCTTTGCTGAAGATCGATGATTGTCCAAGGTGTTCGAAGCCGGTCACGCGGCCTTGTGGGCGGCACGTAGCGCCAGCGCCGCTTCAAGCGGGCGGGGATCAATCCAGGCGTCCACGTCGACGCTGTGTTCCAGAAAGCCATGCAGGCGCAGGAAATCGGCCTGGACACGCAGCATGTCGATGCGCTCCCTGGAAAGATCCGGGTGAAGTGAGCGGTGAAAATCGTTGCGATAGGCGGCGGAAACACCGCCGGGGCTGGCCAGCGTTTCGTTAACCAATATGTCCTGCAGCGCGGGCAGATTATTGGCTGCCCAATCGGCGGCGCGCAGTGTCTGGTCGAGAAAGCGCACGACGATGTCGAAATGATGCTCAAGCATATATTCGTGAACGGTGATGGGTCGCGGTGTGCCATTGTTGATGCGGGTGAGGCGGCTTGGGTGAACATCGAGGTCCACTGCCACCACGAGCCCAAGCCGCGCGGCCAATTCCGCTGCCGCGGCCCCTTTCACGTAAACCGCATCGACCCGTCCGTCGGCCAGCCAGTTGAGGCCGGACCAGAAGTGTTGAAAACTGTCTGGCGTATCGAAATCAACGGGTGGGGCGGGAACATCGACGAAGCGAATGTCTGCCAGGGTCAGGCCGGCAAGGGCAAGCGCGCCCTTCAAGCCATGCAGCGACATTCCTCGCACGATACTGGTGGCGCGGGTTTCAGCATAATCCGGCAGCGCCACGCGCAGGCCCTTCAGATCCTTCGGTTCGAATATCTTCTCGCCTGGGCGTACGATGATCGCCTGACGTTCATCGATCCAGGTAAGGCCGATCACGCGCGTCTTGGCGCCTAGCGCCCGGCCTGCCAGCGCCTGAATGTTACCGCCTTCGCGGAACAGCGCACGCGTCTGGTTTGCGGCCTCGACAGGATCGGCGCTGATGCCGCTGTCCCGAATCCAGGATACGGCCACGCCGTCCCGGGCAAATTCCTCGGTCAACCAGCCGAGCGACCATGCAACCACCGATGCCGCCGGTACGGGACACCGCGCCAGCCAGATACGGTCCAGCGGTTTTCGGCCAATGGGGGAAATGATCGTAGCTGCCACGCGCTGTCGCTCTCCATGTCGTTGCATGAAGGGGTCAGCAAGGTCCGTGCCATTATCGATATTGGCGCAACAAGCCGGGACGTGAACAAGCCGCGCGGCGATCAAGAGCGCTTATGCGCAAATTTGCGCTGGCCGCTGCTCCAAATTCAACAGTGGCTGACAAGGCAGCATTGAAAGCCGTTGTGATTGCGCTGCCATCCCGTCTGGCATGCTTCCTGCTTTGTCATTGGCCAATCAGCAGGAGTGGCCGGTGAATACCGAAAAACAGGTTTCTATCAGCGGATTTCTGTCGCTGTCGGTAATGAGCGGAATCACGATCGGCATGGCCAGGATCGTGACCCAGTTGTTCGCCATCGATATTGGCGCCGATGCCTTTCAGATCGGGGTGATCACTGCCGCGGAATCGGTGGGCATGATGCTGCTGACGGTGCCGGCTGGCTTCATCATCGCGCGCCACGGCGCCAGGTTCGTCTATGCGGTGGCAAGCCTTGGCCCATTGTTGCTGAACCTTGTCATCCCGCTGTTCAGCATCTGGTGGGTGGTTGCGCTGATGCGTTTGTTGATCGGCATCTGCATTCCATTCCGCACCGTTTCGATGAACAGCGCCTTTCTGGAGCAATTGAAGCGGATCGGCGACAGCAAGGCAGGTTGGTATCGAGGGTCCTTCACATTGGGCATTTCGGTGCTTGGACCGGCGGTCGCCACCTTCATCACCGGCCGCACCAGCTATTTCTGGGGCTTTGTCGTTATTGCGGCATTGTTCGGGGTGATGGCGCTGTTCAGCCTTTCCTTTTTTCCTGAAGGATCGAAGGTTGACGCGATCCCGGCGCGCGCCAGCCCCTATGGCCAGATATCGGGGCTGCTGCGCCAGCGCGACGTCGCTGAAAGCTGCGCAATCGAATTCGCCAGCAATGCGACGTCCAGCCTTTATGCCACCTTCATCCTGCTGGTTGCGGCGTCTCTTCCCGGATTGACGGTGCACGACGGCGTCAACGTCGTGTTGCTGGATGGTGTCGTTACCCTTGTCGCGCTGTTCCTGGGGGCGGATGTGCTGCGCCGGCTGGAGCGCCGCCGTGCCTATCTTGCCGGATTTGCAATCAGCATCGCGGGGCTGTGCATTGCCTCCGCCGCACATGGCTTTGCCGGGCTGGCGATCGGAGGCATGTCGATGGCGGCTGCGGCGGCGCTTGTTCATCTGGTCAACATGATCCTGCTGTCCCGCCTGCCGGGCGACAAGAGCAAGGTCGCCGGCGTCTATCAGCTTTCACAGATGCTGGGTTCGATCACCGGTGCATTCGCTGGTGGCGTGCTGGGCAAGTTCATGCCCGTGCAGCTCATATTCCTGGCGTGGGTCCCGATACTGGTTCTGATGTGCCTGCCGATCTGGCTGTTCGGCGGCCAATCCGATGTCATGCGGCCTCTGGCCGCTGCCCCTCAAGATGGAGAAGAAAATGGCCATTGAGACATTATGGAAATTATCGACCACGTCCGGCCCGGATCGGGGACGCGGCGAATGGACGGACGGGCAGCGACCCTGGGCTCCCGCCGTCGATGCGCGCAGTCGCGACCGGCAGATCAACCATTATGATTATCTTGCCCAGATTGCGCGTGCAGCCGAGCTGACCGGCTTCGACGGCCTGTTCATTCCTGACGAGGCGGATGGCGAGGAGCCATGGATCGTCACTGGCGCATTGCTGCGCGAAACCCGTTACCTGAAGCTGGTGACGGCCGTTGCCCCCGGTTCGGCATCGGCTGTGTATCAGGGCAAGATGGCCGCCAGCGCACAGCGTTTCTCCGGCGGTCGACAGGCGTGGTTTCTCGACCTTGACAGCGATGCGGCTGCACGACGCAAGACGGGTGACTTTGCGCTGGAGGAAGATCTTGCCCCTCGCGCCAGGGAATTGGTCACGCTGGTGAACGGCATCTGGGGTGAAGGACCCTATGATCAGGACGGCCAGCACTTTGTCGTGGAAAAAGGTGGCCTTGGCGGGCTGGTCGCACATGTCGAGCGACCGGAGTTGTGGATCGGTGGAAATGCACCCGGCGTCGATGCGCTTTCCGCCGAACATGCCGATGTTCATCTGCTCGATGCATTGTCTATCGAAAGCGCACGCGCAGAGATCGGCCGCCTTCGTGCATCGACAGGTGCCCGCCAACGGCGCTTTGGCGTTCAGCTTTCCATCCTTGCGCGCGAGGAACAGGCTGATGTCGATGCGGAACTGCGTCGCGCGCCGCGCCCGACGGGCGAAATCGCTGGCAGCTATGATGCGGTTGCACAGGCTCTGGCGGAATATGCCGATGCGGGCATCGATGTGTTGCTGCTGAATGCACCCGACCAGATTCGCGAAGTGCATATCGTGGGTGAACAGGTTCTCCCGCGTCTTCACAAACTGTTGTCCAATACCTCCGCCCGCGCGGCGGCTTGAGGAGCCATGCCATGAGCATCGATTTTTACTGGCGTATTCCGACCCACGGCTGCTCTAGCAGCATCCGTCATCGCAATTCCAATCGCGGTGACTGGTCGCCGCTTGCACCTGGCAACCAGGCGCCGGGGCTGCGCAACGGCGCGCCTGACGGCACGAGCTATATCGATCATATGGCGGAAATTGCCCGTGCGGCGGAAATCTCCGGCTTTGTGGGCGGGCTGCTGCCCTCATTCCCGATGACCGATGATCCGTGGATCATCTCGTCCGCGCTGGCGCGCGCCACCAAGGCGTTCCGGTTCATGATCGCCTTCCAGCCGGGATTTCTCAACCCCGTTCGTGCTGCACGCATGTCCGCCAGCCTGCAACGCGCCACCAATGGTCGCGTCGTCTATAACATCATCACTGGCGGCGGTGGTCCTGCCCAGCGCTGGTGGGGCGATACATTCGCGCATGACGATCGCTATGGCCGTACGACCGAGTTCCTCGATGTCATGAAGGGTGTGTGGAAGCAGGGGCCCTTCACGCACAAGGGGCGCTTCTATGAAGTGGAGGAAGGCGCATTGCCCCCGGTGCTGGCCGGCGAGGATGTACCGCAGATTTACTTCTCAGGCTCGTCGGAAGCTGCGCTTCGTTCTGCAGCGCGCCATGCCGACTATTATCTGTCATGGCTGGAGCCATTGGACCAGCTCCGCCAGAAGTTCGCACAGGTGAAGGCACGCACGGCCGAGCTGGGACGGGGCATTCGTTGTGCCATTCGTGTTGAGATCGTCGCCCGTCCGACGGAAGAAGAGGCATGGCGCGAAATTGAGATCGGCTTTGCGGAATCGGCGTCGCGGCGCTCTGAATTCGGCGGCAGTGAAGGCGATTCCGTTGGCGTGCGGAGGCTTTCCGGTCTTGGGGTGGCCCAGGCGCAGCATTATCGGGATCTGATCGTTTCCCCCAATATCTGGGGAGGATTCAGCCTGCTGCGCCCCGGCCCCGCGCTGGGCATTGTCGGTTCTTATGAAAATGTGGCGGCACGGCTGGACGAATTGATCGCACTTGGCGCGGACGCGTTCATCCTTGCCGCCACTCCGCATCTGGAAGAAGCCTATCGCGTTGGCGAGGAAGTGCTGCCGCTTCTGGGTGAAAGGGCGCACCGCCGGCAGGCCGCCTGACTGAAGGCAAAAGAGAAAAGCCCGCGGCCGAAAAGTCGCGGGCTTTTTCATGTCCATGCTGTTGGAGGGGCTTACCGGGGCGTGCCGGCCGGCTGCCACCAACCTTCCAGCTTCTGTTCCTTCAACGCGCGATCGGCATAGCGTGAATCGACCAGATCCGATGTATCGACCTTGGTACGGATAAGGCCGGTTCGTACGGCATAATCAGCTACATAGGCGAAATGTTCGGTAATATCCGAATGGGCGACAGGGGAAGAACGTTCCCGCCAGGGCAGTTTCGTGTTGGCGGCATCTTTTTGAACGGCATCCAGCGGCGCACCCATCAGCGTGCCCCAGCCGATCACAGTATCCCGATTTTCTTCAAGGCTGGCCCAATGCGCCTGCCGTACAAAGGCATCGACAACAGTCTGCACGATTTCCGGATGTGCGTCGGCGAAATCCTTTCGCACGAAGGTGCCGGCAAGCATCTTCCAGCTTTCCGGTGCATCGGCGGTGGACCACAATATGCGCGCCAATCCACGGTCCTGCAGTACATAGGCTTCCGCCTGTATCAGCACGATTGCATCCACCTTGCCACTGGCCAGCGCCGCAGTGCCGGCCGGCGTGTTGATGTTGACGATCTTGAAATCATCAAGCGTCAGCCCCTGTGACTGCGCATAGCGTGCAAAGGCCGCTTCCCACGGCCGCCCCCGGTGCAGGGCAATGCGCTTGCCCTTCAGATCGGCCAATGTCCGTGCGGTGGAATTGCGGCCGACCGCCAGATAGACGTTCGATCCGCTGCCATTGGGCTGAACCAGTCGAAGGTCGACGCCGCCTGCCATTGCGACGATGGCGGGCAGATCACCATAGGCCGCAACATCGATCGTCTTGGCCGCAAAGCCTTCATTCACCACCGGGCCGCCCACTGCCGTGGGCACCGGCACCCAGGCCACTTTCCAGCCCTTTTTTGCAAGTTCCGCATCAAGCCAACCATCGTCCTGAACCTTCTTCAGACCACCGATGAACTGGCTCTTGCCGTTTTGCGAAGCGACGATGCCGGCGATGTGAACGATTTTTTCATCCCCGGGCGCCTTGCCGCCGGAGCATGCGGCCGTCACCATCGCCAGCAGCACGGCAAGACGGGTCCCAATGCGCTGGATTGTCGAACGTCGCATGGCTGTTTTGATCCTGTATGATATGGTTGTCATGATCGTGGACGAACAGGGAATTGCACCAGCCCGGCGTCGCCCTTGCCCGGCTCTGCGGTCAGTTCGGCAAGGATCGCATCCTTCAGGCGGTGCAGCACTGGCGATGCACGATCGCGCGGATGCGGCAGGTCGACATCGACGATCTGGGCGATCCGGCCGGGGCGTGGTGACATCACCACCACCCTGTCGCCAAGGAACAGTGCTTCGTCCACATCATGCGTGACCATGATCATCGTGGTGCCCGCCTCCATCCAGATGCGCTGCAGTTCGGCCTGCACCTTGACGCGGGTGAGCGCGTCGAGCGCGCCCAGCGGTTCGTCGAGTGCCAGCACCTTGGGTTCGTTCACCAATGCCCGCGCAATTGCCGCGCGCTGCGCCATTCCGCCCGAAAGCTGGTGCGGATAGGCATCGGCAAAGCCTGCCAGCCCCACCAGTTCCAGATGGCTGGTGATCAGGCTTTCACGCCGTTCGCGGGGCAGCTTCTGGTTCAGAAGCGCCACTTCCACGTTGCGGGCGACCGTCATCCACGGGAAAAGCCGATGATCCTGAAATACCAGGCCACGTTCCAGGCTGGTGCCGGTGATCCGCTTGCCGTCAAGGCGGATGTCGCCGGTAAAGTCGCTGTCCAGTCCGACGATCAGGCGCAGCAGCGTGGACTTGCCGCAGCCGGATGGACCGACGATGCTCACGAACTCACCGGGGCGGATCGACAGGTCGATGTCCTGCAGCACATTCAGTGCCTTGCCGCCCATGCGATATTGCTTGGACAGATTCTCGATACGCACTGCGCCGGTACTGCCCGCCGAAGGAGCGGCGTGCGTCTGATGGTTGAAATTGCGATATTTGTCCATTGTCAGCCCTCGCCAAGCGCGCTGCGGTGCCAGCGCAGCAGATGATTGCGGGTCAGCATCAGTCCGTGGTTGAGAAGGAAGCCCATCACGCCCACGCACAGGATGCAGATCATGATGATGTCGGTGCGTGCGGAAACCTGCGCATTGACCATTTCCGTGCCCAGTCCGGCACTTGCACTGAACAGCAGTTCCACGCCGATCGTCGCGATCCATGCGAAGGACAGGGCTTGGCTGATACCGGTGAAGATCAGCGGCAAGGCGCTGGGCAGGGCAATGAAACGCACCCGCTGCCAGCGCGAGAACTGATAGAGCATACCCGCCTCGATCAGCTTTCTGTCGGCCGCGTCGAAGCCCTTCTGCGTGTTGAGCACGGTGGGATAGAAGGCGGCCAGTGAAACCAGCAGCAGCCTTGCGCCATCGCCATTGCCCAGCCACAGCGCGATCAGCGGAAGCCATCCAAGGATCGGTACCTGGCGAAAGATGTTGATCAGCGGCGAAACGCCGATGCTGAGCGGGCGGAAGATGCCAAGCGCGGTTCCCAGCAGCAGCCCGGAGCCGCCGCCGATCAGCAATGCCAGCAGGGTGCGGCGCAGGCTGGCCCATAGATCGCCCAGCAACATGCCATTTTGCAGCATTGTCACGAAACTGTCTGCGATCTGGCCGATCGGGGTGAAGGCATAGCTGGCAGCCCCGCCGCGACGGGCGGCAAATTCCCATAACAGGGCAAGCAGCGCCGGCAGCACGCCACCGATCAGCACAGATGTGAAGCGGCGGCTCATGCGTGCCTCCATCCAAGCAGCCGGGCTTCGGCGAACTGCATGCCGCGATCCAGCAGGAAACCGATCGTGCCGGCCAGGATCACGCCCACCATCACCACATCGATGCGGAACATCTGCCGGCCCATTTCCATCATCTGGCCAAGGCCGCTGTCGGCAGCAAGCAGCTCAGCCGCGACAAGTGACAGCCAGGCGCGGGTCAGGCCAAGGCGCATGCCGGTAAGAACCGGGGGCACGGTTGCCGGGAAAACCACGCGCAGGATCAGGTCGTGCAGCGGCAGGCGGTAAAGCGCCGACACTTCGAAATAACCGCGCGGGATGGCCCGGACGCCGTCGAAAGTCGCGATCGCGACCGGAAAGAAGGTGGCAAGCGACACGACCACCACCTTGAACAGTTCCTCCACGTCGAAGAACAGGATCAGCAGGGGAATGAAGGTGATGACGGGTACATAGCGCACCGCATCAAATGTGGGCTGGAATATCCGGCGCACCGGTTGCCACAGGCCCATTGCCGCACCCAGCGCAAGACCGGCTGCACTGCCGAACCCAAAACCCAGGAACAGCCTCGACAAGCTGAAACTCAGGTGTCGCTGAAGATCACCGCTTGCCCACAGGCTGGCGAATGTCTGCGCCACCACCGATGGCGGCACCAGGACCTGCACCGGGAACAGCCGCATGGTGACGGCCATTTGCCACAGGCCGGCAAGGGTCAGCAGGCACAGAATGGGGATAAGGCGCATCCAGGCGGCATCGTCATCGATGCCCTTGCCTCTCCGCTTTGAAAAAATACGCACGCCGGTGTTCCGCCTTAGTGGAGATTCATCACTTGCCTTGCATCGCCTGTGCCAAATGGCGGCGGTGGCAGGATTGCAGGCGAACCGCCGATGCGTCGGGCGTCGACTGCTGAAATCTGCGCAGACTCATGGTGAAAATTGCGCGGTGCTCGCCGCTGGTGGCCACACGCTGTTCCGCCGTTCATGCCGGTTCTCACGATGCGCGGCAATCTGGCACTTAACTTGCTGGCGTTCCTACCATGTCGCTGCACACGCACTTAACGGAGGAGGCTTGATATGCCGGCCGGTACCTGGCGCTCGATCTGTATGATCTATCTGTTCGCGGAACTCATTGCCGCATGCCATGGCAAGAGCCTGGCCCTGGTATCCGATGTGGCGCGCCATTTCCAGGTCACGCCAGCGCAGGCCAGTTGGGTTATCGGCGCAGTGGCGGTGGCAGCGGCCATCTTCGCGCCGATCGGTGGATGGATGATCGATCGCGTCGGCGAATTGCGCGCGATCCGTATCGGGCTGCTTATCGCCATGCTGTGCAGCTTCGGCGGTTTTCTGGCGCCGGATTTCACGACGCTGATCGTGTTGCGCCTCATCGAAGGCGTCGGTTACATCGCAGTGGTGCTGGGTGCGCTGGCGCTTCTGATCAGGACGACGGAAGGTGCCCGGCAGACTGCGGCGCTTTCGCTATGGTCCGTCGCGTCTCCAATGGGTGGTGCGCTGGCGATAATGGCGGTGTCGCCACTGGTGGGGACCGATAAATGGCAATGGGTTTTTGCCTGCCATGCGCTGCTTCTGTTCATTGCCTTCTGGTTCACGCCGTTACTGCCGGTGGCGCCGCCGCGTGAAATCCGGCGGGACCCGATTGCCCAGTCGCTGGCGATCTACCGTTTCCCGGCAGTGCGCCTGTTTCTGGGGGCAATTCTGCTGGTGCAGATATTCAAACTGGGTTCCGGTTCCGCGCTGCCCACTTTCCTGATGACCGTCCATCATGTGCTGCCAGCATGGATCGGCGCAATCTCGGCGATCAGCATTGCGCTGTCCGTAGCCGGTGGCGTGCTGGCCGGTGCCTTGTTCAATCGCCGGGGTGGTGCGGGCTGGCCTGCTGCCATTGCCACGATCGTGTCCGCCATGGGCGCATTCATCCTTTATGCACCGGTGCCGACATTCGTCGCCCTTTCTGCGATGCTTATCTCTTCCATATCGGGTGGGGTGATGTTCGCCTGGATCACAAGCTCCATTCCGAAGATCACGCCCGATGCGTCACGCGTTGGCGCCGCCGCTGGTGCAGTAAGCCAGCTTCTCTACCTGTCGATGTCGATCGGTCCGGTACTGATGTTCTTCATATTGGAACAGCCAAGCCGCTTGCCGTTGTTTGCCGTCATCACACTCTCCTATGGCCTGCCGCTAGCTGTAATCGCCTTGCAGAGGCGCAGTGCCATAGCAGATGCCAGCAGCCCGCTTCCTGCCTGAGCAGCGCTGCGCAAACTTCAACATGGGAATGATGATCCTGGCGCAGCGTCGGCGCCACTTCTTGCCATATTGTACCTAAGTCACTGACAGAAAATGGATATATCTTTGGCACGATCCTTGCGGAGGAGAGGCCGTGCACCTTGTGCAAATCATTTGCCAGCTCAGTTGCGGGGGACGCCTTGAATATCCGTAAGTTCATGATCGGCTATCGTAGCCTTGCCACCATCATCGCCTTTGCCACAATCGCGCCGGCTAATGCATTGGCCGACAGTGCGGATACCGCCGATGCCGTCACCGCTGTCGATGGCGACATCATCGTTACCGGTAATCTCACGCAGCGGATCGTTGCCGGCGGCGTGCAGGAAGTGCTGCCGCAATCCCGCTCGACACTGGTGAAGGCGCAACTGGAAAAACTCGTTGGCCTGGATTCAGCGGTGTCTGGCGCGCTCAAATATGTGCCGGGGGTGCATTTCGGCGGTGGCGACGGATCAGGCATCACCGAGGGTAAATTCACCATCCGCGGCTTCAACGGCGATCAGATCGGTTTCAGCCGTGATGGTGTGCCGCTGAACGATCCGCAATTCCTGACACCACATGTCGATTTCTTCGGTGATCCGGAAAATTATGCAACCGTCTCGGTTCTCTATGGATCGTCATCCATCAATTCTCCCAGCTTCACCGCCAGTGGTGGCAGCGTGGAAATCACCACTGTCGCGCCCACGGATGAAGCAGGACTGCTGATCAAGCAGGGCTTCGGCTCCTATGATCTGCGCCGCACCTTCGCTCGCGCGAACATCGGCAAGATCGGTGGTTTTTCGGCCTGGATTTCGGCATCCCAGACGAATGGCGACCTGTGGACGCAGGGCGGGGGGCAGCTGAAGTCGCGTCGGTTCGAAGCCAATCTGCAATATGAATGGGAAGACGGCAGCCGCATCAATCTTGTCGCGTCAGACTTCAAGATGCGCACCAACAGCTATTTCAATCCCACGCTCGCGCAATATCGCTCGCTTCCCTACGATGCCGGTTATCCGCAGCTTGCCTATCCCACCGCTGGCGGCACCAGTGGAACTGCCGATGTGTTGCCGGTGGATGGGTCCAGCGCTGCGCTCAACCGTGCGGATTTCGCCATCCAGACCTATGGCGTGAACAGTCTGTTCAATCTTGGCGACAAGGTTCGCCTGCGTGTCGATCCCTATTATGTGCGCGTCGTGCATGGTGCGGCGTCGGTGGGTGCGACCGCGCTTCCCGAGGCGCTGCTTGGTGTCGATACGTCCGGTGACGGGGATCTTCTCGACACGCGTCCATTGGGTATCGGCGTCTATCCCACACAGCACCGTCTGGGCGGCACGGCACGGCTCGACATCGAGCTTGCCGACACCAACACGCTTCAGATCGGTGGATGGTATGACCATGTGCGCGGCGTGAATGAACTGCTGCTGCAGCCGATCAACGCCGATGGCTCCCCGACAAGCAAGGACGGCAGCATTCGCATCCGCGATGCCAATGGGACGCCGATTGATCTCACCGATCAACGCAATCGTATCATCACCCAGAAGGTCTGGCTGCAGGACAGCTGGGATTTCCTGACGGACTGGAATGCCACCCTTGGCCTTGCCTATCAGCATACGAAGCTGGCGGGCACGAACGTCGCCGGCATCCTCAGCGGCGTCGCCTACAGTCGTTCGGCCAGCTATGACCGGTTCCTGCCAAGCTTCAGCCTCAGCTGGTCTGCGACCGAAAACCACCAATTCTACTACAACACCACTTTCAATATCCGTGTGCCGGCAGTGGCGTCGGTTTACGTGCTTAACCCGACATCAAAGCAGAAGGCGGAGACGACCTGGAATCAGGAGCTTGGCTGGCGCTACACCACGCCTAACGTCATCATCAACGCCGCGCTGTTCTACGACAGGTTCAAGAACCGGCAGGTGTCCTATCAAGTCGTGACCGGTGTGACATCCTATTTCAATGCGGGCGACGTCACCACCAAGGGTGGCGAGATATCGATCAACGGCAAGCTGCCCTATAATTTTACTTATGGCGGGTCGTTCAGCCATGTCATCGCAAAGCAGAAGTCAAATTATACCGTCGGTGGGCTATCCGCGCCGACAAAGGGCAATCAGCTGTTCGATACGCCTGAAAATCTGGCCTCGGCCAGCGTGGGCTATGATGACAGTCGCTTCTATCTGAACATTCTCGGCCGCTATACGAGCAGCTTTTACGGCGACCTCGCCAACAGTGAGAAGATAAACCACTACACGATATTCGATCTCAACGCCGGCATACGGCTGAACGATCTGTTCGGCGTGGTGCGCAATGCAACGCTCAGCGCAAACCTCAATAATGTGTTCGACAAGAAATATCTGGCCGGCGTGAATGCAGGTTCGGTGAATGCATCGCCCGGCGGCAATTTTTATGCGGCACCCACCTATTTGCGCGGTGCGCCACGCAGCCTGTTCGTCAATCTGGCGGTGGAGTTCTGAGCCATGGCGCAACAGTCATTCGATTACGTCATCGTCGGCGGTGGTACTGCTGGCTGTGTTCTGGCGAACCGCCTTTCCGCCGATCCACGCGCAACAATATTGCTGATCGAAGCCGGCATCGACACGCCAGAACATGCAACGCCGGCCGAAATCAGCGATGGATCGCAGCCCTGGCTGCCCCGTCAGTCTGGCGAGCGCTTCATCTGGCCGGGCCTCAACATCCTGCGTGCTGCCGAACATCCGCGTATCAGCCGCCAACATCAGCTTTATGAACAGGGCCGCATCCTTGGCGGCGGTTCAAGCGTCAACATGACGGTCGCCAATCGTGGCCTGCCGCGTGATTATGATGAATGGGAGGCGCTTGGCGCACAGGGCTGGGGGTGGCGTGGCGTCCTTCCATTTTTCCGCAAGGTGGAACGGGATGAGTTCGATACCCGCGATGCGAACGGCGAGCCGTTGCATGGCAGGGATGGGCCCATTGCCATCACACGGGCCGATCATCGCAGGTGGAGCCGGTTCACCCGCACCATCACCAGCGTGCTGGACGATCTGGGCCTGGGCAACATCATCGATCAGAATGGCGTGTTCGATGATGGTTATTTCGCACCAACCATCAATGTCGAAGGCGGGCGGCGCTTCTCTGCCGCCTATGGCTATCTGGATGATGCAGTCCGTTCACGATCCAATCTTGCGCTTTGGACGGAAACACATGTGCTCCGGCTGCTACTGGACGGCAAGCGCATCACCGGCGTCGAAGTCTCGCGCGATGGACAAAAGATCAAGGTCGGCGCCGGTGAGGTGATATTGGCCGCTGGCGCACTGCAATCGCCTGCATTGCTGTTGCGTGCGGGCATCGGCCCGGCGGCGGAGCTGGTAACATTAAGCATTACGCCCGTGGCTGACCGGGCGGGCGTTGGCCGTAATCTATGGGATCATAGTTCATTGGGTGTGGCAGCGCCGCTACCGTCCTCAGCCCATGCCGAAGCTGTCGATCCCGATCGTAGCGCGCACAGCCTCGGCATCCGCATATCCAGTGGCGTGGACAAGGACGTGCCTTCAGACCTGTTCCTGCACCTGGGCGCGGATACAGCCAGAGGGCTGGTGTCGGGCGTGCTTTGGGTGAACAAGCCAAGCTCCACCGGCTGGCTGCGTCTGCGCGATGCCGATCCATCGAGTTTCCCGGAGGTCGATTTCAACCTGCTTTCCGACAGACGCGATCTGGAACGGTTGAAAGCGGCGCTGGCATTTATCGATTCCGTGTTTCGCCATCCTGCTCTCGCACGTCATCAAATCAAGCCGGCTGCGTCGCGCTTTGCCGAGCCTGGGCCAGGTGGTCCGCTGATCGCCGATCTTCTGGCCGATGACGATGCCCTGGAACATTATGTGCACAGCAATGTCTCTGGCGTGTGGCATGCCAGCGGTACATGCCGCATCGGCAGGGCGGACGATCCGGCGGCAGTGGTGGATTTCGCCGGTCGCGTTTATGGGGTGGAGGGGCTGCGCGTGGCCGATGCCTCCGTCATGCCCACTGTTCCCACCGCAAATACCAACCTTCCCACGCTGATGGTGGCGGAAAAACTGGCCGAAGCAATCATCAGCGCGAGATAATCAGTCAATGAGGCGTAGGGCAGGCTGACAACACTGTCGGCAAAAGACGGCACCGTCGAGGGAGGTGCCGCAGCTGACAAATCGCTTCCCCACTTATGTTCGGACAAGGCAATGACGTTCCGTTGAAAGCGACGGCATGATCCCAGGGATCCTAAGCATGTAAGAGGAACCGGCATCCTGGAAATGCCGGCACCTCCCAGTCATGGTCCCTGGAGTCAGGCGACTGCTTCAGCCGGTGGATTCTGCCATGCGCGCTCTTCGCCTTTCCAGGGCACATTGCCTTCACGCCAGATGTCGACATAGATCGATTTGAACAGCCATTCGCCATCCGGTGTCCGGGTTGCCACTGTGTCCCAGGTGCCAAGGCCAAACACGAAATTCTCATATGTCGCCACATTGTGCTGCAGGATGGACCAGAAGCATTTGATCCGCACGTCACCATTGTCGTCCGGCGTCATGATGACCTGGCTCATGCGGTGTTGGCGGCCCAGATAGTGGTTGGGTTTTTCGTACCACAAGGACTGGGTGATGTGCCGCAGCCCCTCGCGCCCCTGGCATCTGCCCTGCGGCCAGTGCTCGATCCAGCCGTCCTCGGTGAAGCAGGCGGCATAGCCTTCAAAATCGCCGGTATCCAGTGACCAGGCATAGCGTGCCATCAGTTCCTGAATCTCCACACGGTCTTCGAGCGGAACCCTTGGTTTCATTGATATTCTCCTTTTGATTGAATGAGTATCGGGCGGCCCGTCAAAAATTGACTCTCGCCTGGACGCCAAAAGTGCGAGGCGGCTCAAGAAATCCTGCCGCAGGTCCCGGGAAACCGGCCGCCACTGCCGCGTTCCAAACAGCGACATTGGTGATGTTCCTGACATAGGCCTCGATCGACCAACGCTCGTCGGCCGATGTGTAGGTCACTTGCAGGTCGGTCTTGTCATATTCGGAGCGTCGGCTGCCCTGGAAATGATTGTAAGCCGACCAGCGCGCCGAGACATAATGGGTGGAGATGCGCGGGGTCAGCGTGGCTCCGTTCGGCAGGTCAAAGACATGCTCATAGGATGCGGTGAAGGTGATCGGCGGTGAGGCAGGCAGTTCATAGCCGCTATAATCGGCCTGCCCTGCGCTTGCCGGGAGCACAAGCCTGGTGGCCTCGGCGTGGAGCAGGCCCAGCGAAGCATCAAGCCGGTCATTGGGTGTTATTCTGAAATTAGAATCGATTTGCAGGCCGTAAACTTCTGCTTTTTGTGCGTTGTAGATAAGATCGAGGCCGTTATTCAGGTTTCGTGCGCTCACCTGATAATTGTCATAATTATAGTAAAAGGCTTCGAGATTGATCTGGACCCGGCCGTCAGCGAAGCGGTTCTTGATACCGGCGGTGTAGGCGACCAGCTCCTCCGGTGCGAACTGGTTGCCGCCAGGCGTGCTGGCCGGTGCAAAGCTGAAACCGCCCTGGTTGAAACCCGTTTGAACATTGGCATAGGCCAGCGAATGTGGTCCGACATCGGCTTCGATCCCTGCCTTCCAGTCCAGCCGGTTTTCGCCTGTTCTGCCGGAGAAGGGAGAGCGTTGAGGGCCGCCGGGCGTCACCAGAGTGAAGACGCCGCGGCCATGCTTCAGGTCATGCGAATATCGCAGGCCGCCGGTTAGCCGAAGCTGGTCTGTCAGCGAATAGGTCGCCTGCCCGAAGCCCGCCACACCATGGCTGTAAACGCTGATCGGCGTCTGCTGGATGCTGACCACCGGCGGGATGGTGACGAATACCGAATAGTCCTGGCTACTGTCATAATAATAGCCGCCCACGATCCATTCCAGCCGCCCGGTATTGCCCGACAGCCGCGCTTCCTGTGAATGGAAGTCGCCCCATTGTTCGATATCCATCGTTTCCGTGAAGGGAGGGGAAAGCTGGGCGTCCAGATCCAGGAACTGGTGGCGGTGAAAATGGTCGTAACCCGCCAGATAGGTGAAGGTGACCCCGTCCGTGATCTCATAGTCCAGCTGCCCGCTGACGGTATAGACATTGTCGCGGTTGAACCTGCCTTCCACCGGGAAGGGGTAATGCCATGGATCGTCAGAATCCACCGGCGGGTCGTTCACCCCCTGATCGCCGATCCCGCCATTGTGGGTGTAGGTACCAATCAGCGTGACCGACAAACGGTCGGAAGGCTCGAAAACCGCCGTAAGGCGGCCGGCCTCGGTCTTGCGATCATTCGCTCCATTGCTCAGATAGCCCGAATGATGCTGCATCGCGCCTGCTGCGCGCAGCTTGAGGGTATCGCTGACGGGAATATCCAGCGCACCTTCAAGGTTGATCGTCTTGTAGTTGCCGATTTCGACCGACGCATTGCCGCCAAAGTCATCTCCGGGCTTGCGCGTGTAGATATTGACCGCACCGCCCGCCGCGTTGCGGCCATAAAGCGTGCCTTGTGGGCCAGGCAGCACTTCCACCCGATCAATGTCGAAGAAGGCCGCAACGGTCGTGTCGGTGAACTGATAGATGCCGTTGACATTGGTTGCCACCGCCGGGTCGGCGTTCGGCCCAGTATTGGCCTGCCCGACGCCGCGAACCGTGACCTGAACCTGGGATCGCACCTGTTCAAATCTGGCGGCCGGAACAATCGCTGAAAGCTGGCGTGCATCATGAACGCCGATTGCCGCCAGCTGCTCGCCGCCGACAGCCACAACGGCAGCCGGGACGCGCTGTGCCGTTTCAGTACGTTTCTGGGCTGTGACGACAATATCCGTGATGCCGCTTCCCGGCGGGTTGTCACTGCTTCCGCCCTGTGGTTGGACGACTTGCGCTGTTGCCGGCGTGATGGATGAGGCGATGGTCAGAGCGGTGAGCGCTGCCCCCCGGACGAGTTGCCTCCGTGCAACCTGCGATATCGGCATTTTGTATCTGCGCTTCATATACATCTCCCCTGTGCGCGGTCGCTCCTTGAATGCGCCGCGTTTTGCTCTTGCTGCTATTGAACCTCGGCAGAGTGGCTGACGGCTGCCTTTTCCGTCAGGCCGTGCTGCCTATGTCGTGCGCCGCTGCATCACGATCACTGCAATTGCACCGATGCTTCCAGTCAATGCCGCCCAATAGGCAGGTCCGGCCTTGTCTCCTGTGAGGCCGACGATGGCAGTGATCAGAAATGGGCCAAGCCCGCCGAAAATCGCCCCGACGCAGTTGAATACGATACCGATGCCGCTGGTTCGCACTTCCGTCGGCAGCAATTCAGACATTGCGGACGGCATCGGACCCGTGAAGAATCCCAGGATCGTTACCGAAACGAGCTGTGCGACGATAAACGCCATCGTGGATGGGCTTGCGATAAGATGAGAGAACAGCGGGAAGCTGACCAGTGCATAGGCAATTGCCGCCGGCACCATGATCTGTAGCCGACCGACACGATCAGCCAGCACGCCTGCCAGCAGGATGATCGGCGCCTCCACGATCGCGCACAAGATGGTGGTCAGCTGCACGTCACGCGTGGATAGGCCAAGTTCGCGCACAGCATAAACCGGCATGAATACGAGGATCATGTAAAGCGCGGCGGAACTGATGACGACAATACCGGCAATGCAAAGCAATTCGGCCGGATATTGGCGGAACATTTCCGTCAGGTGCAGCTTCTTTTCCCTCGGTCGTGCGGCTGTTGCAATGAACTCGGGTGATTCCGACATATGCGCGCGCATGTAGAAGCCAAGCGGTGCGATCAGCGCGCCCAGTGCGAACACGGTGCGCCACCCCCAGCTCTGCAGCGCTTGTGGCGTCATTGTGGAAGAAAGGAACAGTACCAGCACAGACGCCAGGGCAATGGTGATGACCTGCGAAGCCATTTGGGTACTCGCATAAAAGGACTGATGTTTTGGCGGTGCAAGCTCAACCAGCATGGCTGTGGCGCTTGCGAACTCGCCACTTGCCGCAAAGCCCTGCACAATGCGGCCAAGCAGCACGATGACGGGTGCAGCCATGCCGAGCGTGACATAAGGCGGAGCCAGCGCGATCATCAGCGTGCCGATTCCGGTGAGGACTGAAATCATCGCCAACGCCTGACGCCGACCATGATGATCCGCATAAAGTCCCCAGAACAGGCCACCGAATGGCCGCACGATATAGGCGACGCCAAAGCCGCCAAAGACCAACAAGGTGCTGCTCAGTGCATTTTCAGCTGGAAAATAAAGCTGTGAAATAATCGATGCAAAGGCAGTGTATACAATAAAGTCAAATCCCTCCAAGCATATTCCAAGATTGCACGTGACAATAGTTCTTAAACGATTTGCCACGCTTTCGAAATGATGAAGTCCATCTTGTATCGGTAAACAATCGATGCGTTCTTCACAGGACATGTCGTGGTTTGAATACATCCAAGCGTGGTCATGTTCATGCGCATCTTGACTGGTAATATGCCGACGCATCCTCTCCTCCGCCGTGTTTTATTTCGTTCGGCTCGGCATTGGCATATCCAGAGAAGGCCATTCGTGCTATTGCTAAAATCGGTCGCCGCCATAAGGATATTGCATGGCTTTTGATCAGCGTCAGCTTCGTGCCTTCCTTGCTATCGTGAAGACGGGCAGCCTCGGGCGGGCGATCGAAGAGATCAATCTTAGCCAGCCGGCACTCAGCCGGCTGATCCAGGACATGGAAAACCGTCTGGGTGCCAGACTCTTCGATCGGGTGAGCACGGGGATGATCCTCACCGACTTCGGTCGTGAGCTTGTGCCGCATGCCCGCCACCTGCTGTTCGGCATGAGTCAGGCGGTGGAGGCATTGGATGCACTGCGAGGGCTTCAGCGGGGCACTGTGCGTGTGGGGGCTGTGGCGACAGTCACCCGCAGCATAATGCCGGTCGCCGTGGACGGTCTTCTTGCCGGCTGGCCGGGGCTCAACGTCTCGCTGATCGAAGCGATGGAGGACACGTTGCTGACCGCGCTGGAAAATTACGAGATAGATTTAATGATCGCAGGGGCAGTTCCTCCCCGCCCAGGCATAATGGCCATTGCTGAATGCGCGTTGGATAACAGCTATCGTGTGTTCTGCTCGTCCAGTCACCCTATCCTGCAGAAAAAGAACCCCAGCTTTGCAGACGTTCTGCAAGAGGGATGGATCATGTTTCCTCCGGGCACAGAAGAGCGCGAATTCTTCGATGTTGCCGTACGCAGGAGCGGTCTGGGACGCCCCCGCATCGCCGTGGAAACGGAATCGTCCAGCACGGTCATCTCATTCATTGATCGCACGCGGCTTCTCGGCTGGCTTTCCCATCCGCTGTTCGCGGGGGCTGAACGCGCTGAGCGCGTGACCGCGCTGAAGGTGCCGGAACTTGTTCGCAGGCAGCGCTTCTTCGTCTATCGCCGCAGCCCCGGTGAACTGCCGCGTGCAGCGACGCAATTGCTGAAGGAGTTGCCGCTGGTCGCCCCGCCTGATGAAAACGGCATCACGACACCTTGGGTATGACCGGGCGATCTGTTTCGGCCGGAAAAGCCTCTGGGACGCGACACCGGCGGAATCCCGATGTCCGATGAGCATCCACCACCAGAAGCAGCCGTGGCTTGCCCGGCAGGGCTGCTTCCGGACATGAAACCAGCAGGGCTTTCGCCCTTTTGATCGGATATGGCTGACCGGAGCCGGCATGCGGATTGCGCCTCGCTAAAGGCGATTTGATCATCCAGCTTCTTTCCCTGCTTCATTCACCACCAGCTCGCGCTCGCGCGCGGCCTTCATGCGTTCCACAAACAGTGCGCGGGCGGGAGGCCAGTCGCCGTCGGCGATATGCCCGACGAGGCGGCGATATGCATCGGCCACGCGCGCGGCGACTTCGGGTGTCGTCCGGTGTGAGATCAATGGCTCCAGCACGAAAGAAAGCGCACGGAACTGTGCATCGAGGAAACGATTATGTGCGCTTGCAACGATCGCCCGGTGAAAATCCATCGTCAGCTTGTTGAACTCCGCAGGGACATGCCGCGCTGCATCCATGGCATCGAGGATCGCGCCTAGCGCGCTGATGTCTGCGGTCGTGGCGTTCATCATCGCGAGGTCCAGCGCTGCGCTTTCGATCGCCAGCTGCGAATCGATGATTTCAGCCACGGACAGGCCGATCAACTTGAACTGAATGGCAAGGGCGTCGCTGAGACGATCAGGATTGCCTTTGGCAACAAAGGCGCCACCGCTCCCTCCCAGTCGGATCTCGATGATTCCCAGTGCTTCGAGCGACCGCAGCGCATCACGAATGGTGATCCGGCTTACATTGAAGGTTGCTGCAAGCGAAACCTCGGTTCCCACCCTGTCTCCGGGTTTCAATTCGTCCTGAAACAACGCCGTTCTAATGCGCTGCACAATGCCGTCGCCAAGGGATTCACTGTGTATCGGCTCCCAGGTCTTGTTTGCCATATGCGATCTTGGCTCCACAAACTCGTTGACTCAGCAAACTTAAAGATATGATGATCAGGGTATTGGTCCGTTCGTAACGTGAGGACGAGGCAAAGGTAAAGGCCAAAGCCTGTCACGGGGGAGGATGAAGTGAGAGAATTCGAAGGAAAAACGGCGGTCATCACCGGCGGTGCGAGCGGGATCGGTCTTGGCATGGCCCGGGCCTTCCTTGAGCGCGGGATGAAAGTGGTCATCGCCGATCTGCTGCAGGAGCATCTGGACGATGCGGCTGCGCAACTGCGGGGGCATAATCGCCTGCATATGATCCGGCTTGATGTGGCGGATCGTGCAGCGATGGCGGCGGCGGCCGAGGAGACGCAGCGTTTGTTCGGTGCGGTGCATGTCCTGTGCAACAATGTCGGCGTCAGCCAGCGCAACCCGATCGACGAGGCGAGCTATGACGACTGGGACTATGTCCTTGGCGTGAACATCGGCGGCACCGTCAATGGCCTTGTCAGCTTTCTGCCCGGCATGAAGGCGCATGGCGAGGGCGGGCATGTGGTCAACACCTCGTCGATGGCGGGGATGATTCCGGTTCCGGCATTTGCCGGCATCTACGCCACTTCGAAATTCGCCGTCCGCGGCCTTACCGATTCACTTCGTCTTGCCCTGGGGCCGTATCGCATTGGTGCTTCGGTGCTCTGCCCGGGCATGACCCGAACGCGCGCCATGACCGCGGGTGACCTTTACCGGGAGGCGCATGTGACGGGAGAACATGCACAAGACCGTCGCGACACCATCCAGCACGGCATGGACCCCTATGATGTCGGTCTCTGCGTGGTCGACGCGATCGAGCGGAATGAGCCGTATATCTTCCCTCATGGCGAGTTTCGCGACGAGGTCGCCGCCTATTTCGACGCGATGCTGGCGGCCTTTCCCCAGGATTACGAGATCGATCCGCAGCGTCAGGCCGGGGAAGAGCGGCGTGCGCGCATGACCGCGGAGGCAAAGGCAATCGCAGATGCCATCGACGCGGGATGATCGACAGTAGGAAAGGATGAATATGGAGCGTGTCGAGGGCAGAACCGCCTTCGTTACCGGCGGCGCCAGTGGCATCGGGCTGGGCATGGCCACGGTCTTTGCACGGAACGGCATGAAGGTCGTTCTGGCCGATATTCGGCAGGAGGCACTTGAAGAGGCGGCACATGCACTGAGCCGGGAAGGGTTGCCCGTCCATCCCGTCCTCCTCGATGTCACCGATCGGGAAGGCTATGCGCGCGCCGCCGATGAGGCGGAGCGGGTATTCGGCCGGATTCACGTCCTGTGCAACAACGCCGGGATCGGCGTGACAGGGCCGATGATCGACGCGACCTATGACGACTGGGACTGGATGATGTCGGTCATGGTTGGCGGGGTGATCAATGGGGTGCAGACAGTGCTGCCCCGGATCCGCAGACATGGTGAGGGCGGGCATGTCGTCAACACTGCTTCCATGTCCGGGGCCTTCGCAAGCGGCATCGCGGGCATCTACATCACCGCGAAATATGCCGTCGTCGGCATGGCCGAGGCATTGCGCACCGAACTGGCGGGTGAAAATATCGGCGTGTCGGCTTTTCTGCCCGGCGGCGTTCGCACCAACATCCATCAAAGCCACCGGCTTCGCCCGCCAGGCTTGAACACGGGCTATGCGGAACTGGACCATCGGCGGGAAGCAATGGCTGCAGCGCGCCGGGACCAGCCGAATGCGCCGCCCACCGCCATGGACATCATCGAGGTGGGGGAGAGGGTGCTGCGTGGCATCCGGCGCAACGATCTTTATATCGTCACCCATGCCGAATTTCGCGCAGGGCTTCAGGCGCGCTGCGATGCGCTGATGCGCGCCTTCCCGGACGAGCCGATCGAAGAGAGTCGCCTGGCCTTCATCCAAGGGGTGCCGACCCTCGGCTACAATCCGATTTACGATGATCAAAGACCGGTACCGCCCTTTCAGAACGGCAAGCCGGCGGAGGTGGCTGATTTGAAAAAATGACGTCCCGACAGACCGGTCGATGCGCCGCAAGACGCCCGAAGAGGCGGAGGCGCATCCAGCGGAAATCCGGGCATCGCAATGCATAAACAGGAGAGGAAACAGGATATGGAGAATAAGTCCATCGCCAGACTGGCACGCGAACATATCGCCGTTGCCACCAGCCTTTCGGCAATGATGTTTGCGCTCGCCTATCCGGTGCAGGGCCATGCACAGGGCGGCGATGCCGCACCTGCGGCAGGCACAAGCCTGAGCGACATCGTCGTGACCGGCACCCGCGTCGTGCGTTCAGGCTTTACCGCGCCGACGCCTCTCACCGTCATCGGCGAAGATCTGTTCGAGGAGCGCGCAGCAGTCAGCGTCGGCGAGGTGCTGACCGAATTGCCCTCGTTCCGCGCAACCACCAGTCCTACCGTCCGCACCGTCTTCGGCGACAGCGCCTATTATGCCGATCTGCGTGGATTGGGCGCCCAGCGCACCCTCGTCCTCGTCAATGGCCGCCGCCATGTGCCGACGTCGGCGACGGGGCAGGTCGATCTCAATCTCATTCCTTCGATCATGATTCAGCGCACCGAGGTGGTGACCGGCGGTGCATCGGCAGCCTGGGGGTCCGATGCAGTCGCCGGCGTGGTGAACATCATCCTCAAGAATGACCTGCAAGGCATTCAGGCCGATGCGCAGAAAGGCATTTCCGATCTGGGCGACGATGCGACGACCAAGCTTGGTCTGGTCGCTGGAACGGCGTTCGCCGGCGGCCGGGGCCATGTCGTGATCGGCGGCGAATATGCCGACGAAGGGGGCACCGGCAGCCTCTATACGCGCGACTGGTTCAACGAACGGCATTATCTGCTGAACGCCAATTGGGCGAAAAACGGGATGCCGGCGTTCATCTGGGGCAATAATGTCGAGCATGTGTCGATGACCGGCGGCGGCCTCATTACCGGCGGGCGCGTCGGCAATGGTCCGCTCGTCACCAATACGTCGCTTTATGACATGGCTTTCGGGTCGGGCGGCAGGCCCTATTATCTGGATACCGGATCGCTGTCGGCCGGGCAGGAGATGTTCGGCACGGGCAATTATGGCTTCGGCCCGTTCATGAATACCTATATGAAGCTGCCGGTCGAGCGTTGGTCGATCTACAGCAACGCCAGTTATGACCTCACCAGCAACATACAGGCCTTTGCCGAGGCCTCCTTTGCCCAGTCGCTTGGCAGATTCTATGGGCAGCCCACCAAAAATCAGGGATTCGGCGCGGTCAACAGCAGCGCGCAGACGCCGCTGACCATCTACCGCGACAACGCTTTCCTGCCCGATGAGGTTGGCGCGCTGATGGATCAGGATGGCTTCACCAGCCTGCAAATGGGCCGCGTCAACCAGGATATAGGCGGCGTATATGGCACCCGCCGCAGCAGAACGTGGCGGATGGTCGGCGGACTCAAAGGCGATCTGGGCGGCAGCTGGAATTGGGACGGCTATGCCGAATATGGTCGGAACGATTATCGCGAGATCACCCATGGCCAGCGGATCGAGGCCAATTGGATGCGGGCCATTGATGCGGTAAGTGATCCTGTGAGCGGCGATCCCATCTGCCGGTCGCTGCTGAGCGATGACCCGATGGTGCGTGCCGCTGCTGCCGGTTGCGTTCCCTTCAATCTGTTCGGAACCGATGCCGCATCGGCCGATGCGCTCGATTACGTCCGTGGAACCAGCTTCCTGAAGCAACGGACCACCGAATTCGTGGCTGCGCTCAACATCCGTGGCGAACCCTTCTCCACCTGGGCGGGGCCGGTATCGGTTGCTGCCGGGGCGGAATATCGCCGTGAATCACTCAACGCCACTTCGGACGCAATGTCTCAGGCACGCGCGTTCTCCTCGCGTAATCCGCAGCCGATCGCCGGTCATTTCAATGTCAAGGAAGCCTATGCCGAAGTGGTGGTGCCACTGCTGCGCGACACCATGCTGGCGAAGTCGATCGATCTCAACGGATCGGTTCGCTATGCTGATTACAGCACCAGCGGTGGCGTCACCACATGGAAAGGCGGCGTCACATGGGATGTGAATGATTCCATCCGCCTGCGGGGCACCTATTCACGCGACATCCGCGCACCGAATCTTACCGAATTGTTCACGCCCCAGTCGACCACCATTGCGATCCTGATCGATCCGTTCCTCAACGAACAGGCGGTGCCGACCGTTTACAACACGGGAAGCCAGGACCTGAAACCTGAAGTCGGCAATACGTTGACGGCAGGCGTGGTGCTTCAACCGTCTTTCATTCCCCGCCTTCAGTTCTCGGTCGATTATTACAAGATCAGGCTCAAGGGGATGATCTCGACGTCGACACCGGCGGTTATCGTCCAGAGATGCTATGAAGGGGCAACCGAGTTCTGCTCGCTCATCACGCGCGGTCCGGCCGCGGCGGGCAATTCGATTGGAACAATCGCGTCGATCCGCTCCCCTTATCTCAACCTCAATCGGTTCGACACCTGGGGCCTTGATTTCGAACTGTCCTATCGGCTGCCGCTCGATACGATCAGCAAGAACCTGCCTGGCACGCTCGGCCTGCGTGCGCTTGGCACCTATGTCGGTGAATATCGCCGCACCGACAGCGCGGGTTCGATCGACAGGGCGGGGCAGTTGATCAACTATCAGGACAGCGGCGTCGCCGATTTCCAGGGCAGCGCGATCCTCAGCTATGATCTCGATCGTTTTTCGGGTTCGCTGATTTTCCGTTACATCGACGGCGGTGTCATCGACGCGGGCGCTGTTCCCGGCACCGCCACCAGCAACAATATCAACAAGGTCGATTCCGCGCTCTTCACCAATTTGTCGCTGCAATATACGATTGGTGACAAGTCAAAAGGCGGGGCTGTCCAGTTCTTCACCTATATCAGCAATGTTTTCAACAAGGCGCCGCCGTTCCCTGCCAATGAAGGCATGTATTATGATGTTATCGGCCGTGCCTATCGGTTTGGAGTAAGGTTGAATTATTGACCGTAATTTTTATGGATCGAGTAGCTTTTGATATCAGTCGCTATAGTTGGGCCGATGCGGTGCCCCTGCCGGGATGTACGCAGCCGTATCGGCCATTTCTGACGTTTGGCCGGCGATGGCGGCATGGCCCGGGCATCGATGCGTGCGGGACATGATGCCAGGCACAGGCGGATCGCCGCTATCAGCCGGTGGTGGCTTCGTGCCGGGGCATCGGGAAAACCAGCCCGATCACCGGCAGGATGATCATGCCGCAACCCGATGCGATCAGCGCCGCCGCAACGCCATGTCCTTCGGCGAAATGGCCCCACAGCCAGCTGCCAAGCGCTATGCCGCCGAAGGTGAGGCTGGAAACCATTGCCGTGATTCGACCGACCAGCGGGCGGGGCGACCACATCTGTCCGGCGACGGAAAAGCCCGATAGCGCCTGCACCCACCCGGCGCCGCTTGCCACCAGCAGCGCCAGCATTGCCGGCAGGCCAGGTTTCAGCGCCACGATGATGCAGCCGATGCCATAGATGATGCCGGCTGCGCGGATGATCGCTTCGCTCGAATAGCGGCGGCGGAACCAGGTGCTGCTTGCCGCACCCAGCACGGCGCCAAGGCCAAGCGCGCCCAGCAGCAGACCATAGGTGACGGACCCCTGGCCAAGCAGATCGGCAGCGACGAGCGGCATCAGCGCCCAGGCGGCGCTGCCGGTCGCGGTAAAGGTCAGCGCGCGCAGCATGATGGTGCGGACCGGCGGTGAACTCATGGCATGGCGGAAGCCTTCGCCAATGACCGCGAGGAGCGCGCGTCGCTCTGCCCGGGGCGCAGTATCGGGGCGCCAGCGCAGCAGGATGACGATGACGGCAAGATAGCTCAACGCATTGGCGATGAACGCGGCCTTTGCGCCGCCCGCCGCGACGATCACGCCGCCGAATGCCGGCCCAAGGCTACGCGCCACATTGAAGGCAAGGATGTTCAGCGCCACGGCAGAGGCAAGCTCAACGCGCGGAACGATGCTGCCGATCGATGCCGAAAGCGCCGGGTTGAAGCAGGCGACGCCACAGGCCAGCAGCGCAGTGAGGCCGATGATCATCGCTGGCATTGCAACGCCGGCAAGGGCAAGGCCGGCCAGCGCGAAGGACAGCAGCATCATGGCGATCTGCGCAATCAGCATCACCATCCGCCGGTCGTGCATGTCAGCCCAGGCCCCGGCCGGCAGCGCCAGTAGCGTGATGGGCAGGTTGGTTGCGCTCTGGACAAGGGCGACGATGTCCGCCGGCTGGTGCGCTGCGGTCAAATGCCATGCGGCGCCGACCGACTGGATGGCGTTGCCGAAGTTGGACAACAGGCTGCCCAGCAGGATGAAGGCGAAGATATGATAGCGCAGCGGCGACAATGTCGTCGCCTGCCGCGTCTTGTTGTCCTGCATTGGCCAGCATCCCCTTTGTAATCCGGCTTTTCCTGCTAGTGGCAAGCGTGGGCCTGCAGCGCAAGCAGGCCGCGGCCCTCGTCTGTTTCACCAGGTGCAGATATTTTTCGGTGGTCTGGCGATGTCATGCCCGTCACCTTTTCGGGCATCGCTGATTTCCCTCCGCCATGGTGAACCAATGGGCTGCGCGGCTGTTTGCAGCCTCATGGCTGAAGACGGCGGTTTATATGGCTGAGGCGGCAGGACCGTCGACAGGCGATGCGGCGCCAGCCCCGCCGGCAAAGCGCAGGGGCGGGCTGTTGCGGGTGCTTGGCACCGGCATCATCACCGGAGCGGCGGATGACGATCCTTCCGCCATCGGCACCTATGCCAGTGCCGGGGCTAAGTTCGGCCTTGGTTTTCTATGGATCGCGCCGCTGCTGCTGCCGATGATGTTCGTCGTCACCTATCTGGCCGCCAAGCTGGGCCGCGTTTATGGCAAGGGCCTGTTCGCGGCGGTGCGCGATCAATATCCGCCCTGGCTGCTCTATCCGCTGATGCTGGCTGCATTCATCGGCAATGTCATCGAGGCATCGGCCAATCTCGGCGGGGTGGGGGCCGCGATCCACCTGCTGATGCCCCTGCCGGTCCCTGCCATTGTCACACTGGTCGCTGCCATGGTGATCCTGTTCCAGTTGATCGGCAGCTATGCGCTGTTGCGCAGGATCTTTCGCTGGCTGACGCTGGCGCTGTTCGCCTATGTCGCGGCAGCGGTGATGGCCGGGCCGGACTGGATGAAGGTTGCCCGTGCGACCGTTTCGCCCAATGTGCGGTTCTCATCGGATTTTCTGGCGATGGTGGTCGCCTGCATCGGCACATCGCTTTCGGCCTATATCTATACCTGGCAATCCAATCAGGAGGTGGAGGAGCAGATAGACGAAGGCAAGCGCACCGCGCGCGAACGGCGCGGGGCAAGCCGTCGCGAATTGGCGCTGGCCCGCCGGGACGTGATGGTGGGCATGATCTTTGCCAACATCATCCTTTATTTCATCATCCTGTCCACCGCGACGGCGCTCAACGGGCGGGGCATGACGCAGATTGACGATGCGGCACAGGCTGCGCAGGCGCTGGAGCCACTGGCCGGTGCAGGGGCGAAATGGCTGTTCGCGCTGGGCGTTGTCGGCGTCGGCCTGCTGGCGGTGCCGGTGATGACGACCGGCGCGGCCTATGATCTGGTGCAGGGCCTGGGTCGTAAGGGCACGCTGCACGACAGGCCGGGCGAGGCAAAGCTGTTCCATGCCGTGATCCTGCTGGTGACCGCCGTTGCCGTGGCGCTGAATTTCCTGGGGTTCAACCCGATGCGGGCGCTGGTGCTCTCCGGCATTGTGCAGGGATTTTCAGTGCCGCCACTGCTGTTCATGATGATGCTTATGACCAGCAAGCACCAGATGATGGGCGCGCGTCGCAACAGCCTGTTGCTGAATGTCCTGGGCTGGGCGACGACCGCGGTGACGACCGCCGCCACCCTCTGCCTGGTCGCAAGCTGGCTTCAATGATCCCGATGCAACGAGCCCGCCAAGACCTGCCACCAGCGCGGCCGTGGCTGCCGGGTCTTGTCAGTCCGTGCCTTTCCGGCCCGAAGGTGCGATCATGCCGACCAGATCAGCAAGCGTCGATGTGACTGGCACCGACAGGCCATTGCCCGCCGCCAGCCTGACGATCGCGCCATTGATGCTGCTGATTTCAGGTTCGCGCCCGGCCTCTACATCCTGGAGCATGGATGCCTTGTGGCCGCGATGGTTGGCCAGCGCATATTCCACCTTCTGCCATATGGTATCGGCATCCAGCGCAATATCCAGCGCGGTGGCAACACTGACACCTCAGTCACGATCGACCGGGCGATGCGACGGCCTTCGGCACAGTCCATCCCGCCGACTGTGAGCCCGGTGACGGAAGCGAGCGGGTTCAACGCAGCATTGAACGCAACCTTCTGCCAGATCGCGACGTCAATGGCGCTGTCCGCCGCGGCATTGAGCCCGGCATCGGCCAGCAGTTCAACCACCGCCGTCACCGCTGTATCCGGCGCGCCGCCAAGGGCACCGATCGATATATGCCCCTTGCCGGTGGCGTGAACGCGGTTGGGCGGCTGGAAATCGGCTGGATGATCGGTCACGCCCACCAATATCCGTTCTGCCGGGAAAGCGGTGGCGATCGCCTCGTCATTGCCAAGGCCGTTCTGCAAGGTCAGCGCATAGCAGCCTGTCGAGGCCAGATGCGCGACCGATTGCGCCGCCGCCGCGGTGTGCATCCCCTTGGTGAAGAACAGGACGAGGTCGCATTCGCGCACCTGTGGGGCAAGGGTTGCGCTCACCTTGATGCGCCGTTCGCCATTGGCGTCGTGCAGCAATATGCCGTCCTTGGAAAGCGCCTCGATCCGGTCGCGGTCGACATCGACCAGCGTCACATTCCTTCCCGCCTCGGCAAGGCGTGCAGCGAACAGGCAGCCCATGGCGCCCGCGCCGACGATGACGACATGATCCATTTCCAATCCTTCCTGCTGCCGGCCCGTCATATGGCATAAATGTCGATGACGGTCGGGATCACGTCATTGAGCAGCAATATCTTCTTCATGGCGATGCGCCAGTTTTCGCCCTGCCTGACGGTTTCGACTTCATAGCGGCCGAAAAATACATGATCCTTCTCCGCGCGCCGGTCATGGCGATGAACGGTGAAGCTGGCAGACAGAAAGGCGCGGTCCCCCTCCGTCCTTTCCACCAGCACGTTGGTGACGGCGTGAACGGTGCGCGGCAGCGGGGTGGAGGCGACGGACTGGCCGGAACGGATGCGCCACACCCGTTCCTCAAGGTTCCGCCGCCCATGATAATAGATCAGCGACAATTCACTGTCCGGGTCCTGCGTCGGCGTTGTCTCGTCACGCCAGGCCGGCATCCAGAAGACGCAGTCCTCGGCATAAAGGGCAAGCCAGCCGTCCCAGTCGCGCCGGTCGAGGGCAAGGGCCTCGCGGTAAAGGAGCTGTTCGGCTTCGGCGGGGGTCATTGTGCGGCTCCCGTCATCCGGCGGCGCCATTCGCGATAATAGCTGTGGTAAAGCGTTTCGTCGCAAAGCTGCGCATCGGCGGTGACGCTGCGTTCCGGCTGCATGGCGATGCTGTCCGAAAAGACATTGCCGGCGGGGCTGCTGGCGCCCATGCCCCGGCCATAACCCTGCAGCCAGGGGTCGACACGCGATGCAAAGCCGCGCTGGCAATTTTCATAGCTGACCGTGTCATCGGGTGTCGCCATGCCGCTGGGGTTGAAGAAATCTTCATATTGGCGAATGCGCTGCCTGCGCGCGGCGGCGCTTTCCCCCTTCGGCGCGATGCACCAGGTGCGCATTTCGGTGCGCCCGGCCGACAGCGGGCGAATGACGCGCAATTGGCTGGAGGCATTTTCCGCAATCTGGAGATTGGGGAAAATGGTGAGGTTGCGCATGTTGAACATCCAGTCGCGCCTCGCCTCGCCATGGCGGCGGGCAAGGTCGTCGGCGCTTTCGAACAGCGGCAACGCATCCGACACGCCCATCACGCCCCAGTTGAGCACATGGCCATGGGGAAAGCTGAAGCTGCCGCCCTGCACGCCCTGTGCATCCTCTGCCCAATTGGCGTTGTTTTCCCACACCGATCGGGTGGTTGCCGTATCCGGCGCTTCCTTGCGCCGTTCAAGGATGCGGATGTAGGAGGGGTGGGCCGATGTGAAATGATAGGCGTCGGAACAATTTTCCAGCTGAAGCTTCCAATTGGCATCGAAGGTGAAACTGACGCCGCCCGGTACCAGCTCCATACCGTCGGCGCTCTGATCGGCGACAAGGTCGAGCAGCTTTGCAGCCTCTCCCAGATATTCGGCGATATCCGGCACTTCGGCTGTCAGGCTTCCGAACAGGAAGCCGCGATAATCGGCGAAAGCGGGCAGGCGTGCCAGATCATGGCCATCGCGATCGAATGCCGCGGAATAGCAACCCGCCTTCTTCCACTTGATGTTTCTGTTGCGCCCGGCACTGTCGAACGACCAGCTGTGATAAGGGCAGACGAACAGCCGCGCATTGCCCGTCATGGTCTGTGCAAGGCGCGAGCCCTTGTGCGGACAGCTGTTGATGAAGGCGGCGAGTTGGCCATCGCCGTCGCGCGTCACGATCACCGGCACGCGGCCGACATCGGTGGTGAAGAAATCATGCGGCGCGGGCGCCTGCGACGACAGGCCCAGGAAAACCCAGCCCCCTTCGAAGATCGCGCGCATTTCGGCTTCGAAAACCTGTTCATCGTCGAAGATCGCCCGGTGTATGCGGAAAATGCCTTCATCGGGGCGATCATCAACTAGGGCGGATAGGTCGTCGATGGTCATCTGGCTCTCCACGCGATATTCTGACAGGACGAACTGCGCCGTCTGAAGCGCCAGATTGGGGCATTTCGCCGCCTCCATCAACCGGGTTGGGCAATTGGTCGCGCCTCGCCTGCCATGGTGCGGCGGGCAATCACGACAGGCGGTTCAGTTGTTGATCCGCGCGCGCAGCCGCTCGATCGAGTGGCTGGAGGATCGTCTGTCATCCGCTGCTGCGCCGTCGCCATTGCACTCCCGCTCCAGCGCGTCGCGTATGTGTTCGATCTGCACATCGGTCAGATGTTCGATACCGATGAACTCGCCGCGTGCCTGTTCCAGCGCGCGGATCAGTTCATCCAGCTTTGCCTGCATGGCCGCGCCGTCACGGTTTTGCGAATTCTGGATCAGGAACACCATCAGAAAGGTGATGATGGTCGTGCCGGTATTCACCACCAGCTGCCATGTGTCCGAATAATGGAAGATCGGGCCGGTCACTCCCCAGATGATGATGACTGCCAGGGCAAGGATGAAGGTGACGGGCCGGCCGGCGAGCACGGCCACCTTGCCGGAAATCAATGTGAACAGCCTGTTCAATGGCATGACTTTCAATGGCAGCGACATCGCCGCGCCGGTTGCGATCGGCAATTCTAGCCAATTGCAGGCGGGCGGCAATCCACAGCCAGCCCTGCCGGGCCATGGCTGTGCAGCAACTGATCGGCGTATGTTCAGGCAAGGCTGCGGGGTGCGGTTTCCTTCAGGAACAGCGCCAGCACCGTGCAGCAAAGCGCAAGGCCGATGGCCATGACAAAGGGCGCGCCCAGCCCATGCCGGTCGGCCAGCCAGCCAGCAAGCGGGGGCACCGCAACACCGCCCATGGTTTCGGCGGAGAACATGCTGAGCGCGATGGCCGTGGTCACGCGCCTGGCAGCGACGCTTTCACCGGGGATCACCGCGCAGACCAGCGGCGCGCATCCCATCACCAGCCAGGCAACCGCCATCATCAGCGCGATGACCAGCGCCGGGCCGTGGACGAACAGCATGACCAGCGGTGCCATCGCGGTTGCAAGGCTTGCACCAACGACGACAGGCCTGCGGCCCAGCCGGTCCGACAGGGCAGGCACGGCAAAGCCGCCGATCAGCCCGCCAATGCCCGATGCGCTGAGCACCAGGCTCATCTGGCCAGGATCGAAGCCGTCGATCTTCACCAGATAGAGCGGCATGAAAATATTCTGGATGGTCAACGCACCCGTGAACAGACCGGCGATTGCCATCGAAATCAGCAGGTTCCGGCAGGTGAACAGTGCGCGTATCGTGTCTGGCCGCACATCCGCCGCCATGATGGCGGGATCTGCCGGGACAGGTTCCGGCAGGCCGGAAGGCGGCGGTCCGGCAGCCGCTTTCCGTGCCGGATCACGCACCACCAGCATCACCGCGGCGACGCCGATCAGCCCCGGCAGACCGGACAGGAAAAAGGCCATCTGCCAGCCGAATCTTTCGGCCACCGCCACCGCAAGCGGCGGGCCGAGCGTCGCGCCGATCAGAAAGGCCCCGCAGATTTGCATGATCCCCATGTTCATGCCGCGCCGTGCCGGGTTCGACACCGATGTCATGACCGATTGCGCCAGCGGCACGATCGGGCCTTCACCCGCACCCAGCAGCAGCCGGGCGATGAACAGCGTTGCAAAGCCGGTGGCCAGTCCCGATCCGGCCGAGAGGATCGAAAAAGCCAGCAGCGAGATGACGAGCAACAGCTTGCGCTTGCCCGATGAATCCGCCGCCATGCCGAAGACAAGGCCGGAGATGGACACCGACAGCGACAGCGCGGCCGACACCATGCCCAGCTGGCCGTTGGTCAGCCCCAGATCGGCGACGATGAAGGGGGAAAGAAAATTGACGGATAGCCGGTCCAGCGCAACCACACCGTTGACGAAGCTCAACGCCAGCAGGATCAGCAATTCCTGCCGACGTCCGGCGGTGCGGGCCGGCGCCTGTTCAGGAAAATGCGGTTGGGCGGCAGAATTGCTGTGGGCCATGATGGGTGCTTTCAACGGCCGGCACGGGCGGCGGAACGGAAGGGGCGGCACCGCCGGTTGAGGGGCGGCGCCGGGAAACGGATTATTATTGCCACAAGCCGGCGCTGTTCACGGTCATCCGCGATTGCGGCATGTTCAGCAGCTTGTCGCCGGGGTTCATGTTGAGGTCGCGCATCGACTGGCGCAGCCACATGTTGAACGGGTCGGCATGAAAGCGGCGGTGCCAGAACTGGAACACCGAAATGACGGGAAGCTCGAAATTGGTGGTGATCATTTTCAGCAGCCCGGCGCGGGCCTGGCGCGCGGCAAATTCGGTCGGGACGATGGAAATCATGTCCGGGTTCGCCATCAATATGTCGGGCACGCTCATCGTGTGCAGCGTGGCGAGGACTTCGCGCCGCTCCACCCCCATTTCCGACAGCACCGTGTCGATGGGCAGGCTGTCCGGCCGGGTCGGCCGCACGCAAAGCTGGTCGATCTCGGCAAAATCGGCAAGGCTGAGTGGCCCGGAAATCCGGGATTCCCAACTGGCCACCACTGTGAATTCGGAGGTGTAGAGCCGCTGCTGCAATATGTCGCCGGCAATGCAGGCAGGACCGGATATGGCAAGATTGATCGCGCCGCTTTCCATCTTTTCGGCCAGTTCGTCCGGCTGGGGCTGGACGACGCGGATCGGGCAATTGGGCGCCGCCTTTCGCGCAAAGGCCGAAAAGCGCGGCATGATTTCCAGTTCGCTATAGTCGTTCAGGAAAAAGGTGATGGTGCGTGCCGCTGCCGCAGGGGTGAATTGTTCCTGCGTCAGCAGCGAGGCGCGCAGCATTTCGACCAGCGTGGCAATGGTGCCCCCCATCGCCTGCGCCTTGCTGGTGGGAACGATGCCATTGCCGCTGCGGATAAACAGTTCGTCGCCAAAGAACTGGCGCAGCTTTTGCAGCGCATGGCTGACCGCGCTTTGCGAAATGTCCAGGTTATGCGCCGCCCTTGAAACGCTGCCGGTGCGCATCACGGCATCGAAGACGATCAGCAGGTTGAGGTTCAACCGGCGCAGCATCTCTTCCGGCAAGCCGTTCTTCGCCATCCCATCCTCCTAGATTCATTATATTTATCGGGAGGGAAGCCCATTTTGCCGGGCCTCCTTCCATTCATCCTTCGGCGGTCAGCCGGGCAACGGCCGCACGCGCGGCGGCGGTCTGCGCGCGCCGGTCCTCCTCCGCGGCCAGGCGGCCGGGGTCGATTTCCTGCGGGCCGGGAAAAGCGTCCAGTATTTCCTGGAACAGCGCGGCCACTTCCTCCTCATGCTCGCCATGGGGCAGGATATAGGCGTGGTTGTTGAGGATCGCCTCACGCACCAATGCGCCCACTTCGCGCGGGTCCATCCCGGCATTGGAAGCGGAAGGCGCCGTTTCATCCACCGATTTATCGGCGTCGGGAATACGCAGCCGCTCCGGCCGCGCTTCTTCGCAACGCATGATGTTGCTGCGCACCAGCCCGGGGCACAGCACCGATACGCCGATCCGTTCAGGCGCCAGCGTCAGCCGCAGCGAATCCGAAAAGCCGCGCACCGCGAATTTGCTGGTGCAATAGACGACACCGCCCATGCCCGGCACCGGGATCAACCCGGCCATGGATGATGTGTTGACGATATGACCGCCTTCGCCATTAGCGCGCAGCTTGGGCAGAAAGCTCATCACGCCATTGACGACGCCCATGATGTTGACGCTGACCACCCAGTCCCAGTCGGCATAATCGACATTGGTGGCTTCCGGCCGGCGGCCGACCCCGGCATTGTTGCAGACGACGTGGATCTTGCCGAAACGGCGCTCCACCGCATCGGCGGCGGCGGCCATGGCATCGCGATCGGATACGTCGAGCGTGATGCCGTCCACCCGTTCACCATAAGCGGCCAGGCCGGCAAGCGCTTCCTCCACCCGTTCCGGCAGAATGTCCGCGATCATCACGTTCATGCCGGCGTCCAGCAGTTCCTGGGCAATGCCAAGGCCGATACCGCTGGCGCCGCCGGTCACAAAGGCGGTGCGCCCCGTCAATGTTTTCATGATGCTCCTCCCCCGGCCGTTCGTGCGGCCCTATATTCTGATGTTCGATATTCGATGTGCCGAGGGGCCGTGGCGCACCACGGCCCCGTGACGAATGTATCAGGCGGCCCGCAGGCTGGCCTTGGCGTGGGCGAGCTGGCCCGCTGGCACCCATGTGCCATGCACCTGCGGGCGCAGCCGCACGGGCACCTTCACCCGCGCCACCGGCCCTTTGGCCACGGCGCCAGCGTCGATGATCCACAATTCGGAACGGAAATCATCTCCTTCCGCGCGGTCGACCACGGTCAGCAGCCAGCCTTCATGATCGGGGTCCCGCGCTGGAACGAATGCGGGCTCGTTCAAGGCCATGCCCGGTTCCAGCGGCAGGGCCTCCAGCCGGCCGTTGCCCGGCTCGATCCGCAGCAGCGTGTTGAATGTGGCACCCACCGGGCCGCCCGGCAGCGGTGGCGGACCATCGGGATTGACGCTGAGATACCATGCCGCGCGATAGGGACGGCCCTGGTCGGCATCGCGCACGCGGGGCAGGTCGCCCGGCGGGCCGATGTGCCGCTGTTCGAAATCCTCGCCGGGCCTGGACAGGTCGAACGTCCAGCGGATCAGCCCGCCACCCACTTCCCATTGCGGAATATCCAGCCCGGACGACGCGCGGATGAACGGAAAGGCGTTGGTGTCCGACAGGCAGACATCCATGTGAACCAGATCGCCGTCGCTGAAGGCGTTGACGATGTGATAGGCGGACACGCCCTTTGGGCCACGGAACCAGCGCATTTCGGAGACGCGGCCATAGCGCGGCATGATGCCGACCCAGCTTTCGCGGTCCTGTTCATGCACCCAATGATCGCCACCGTTGCGCAGCCGTTCATCATCCACCGTCGTCGGAAAGATGGGGAAGATGGCATGATGTTCGGTGATCGCGAAATCATGGATGGACGAGCAATAAGGCTGTTCGAACCATTGTTCGGAAACCAGATCGCCGTCGGCATCGGCGATGCAATAGGCCACGTCCAGGCTGCACAGCCCGCCCGCTTCATAACCGAAGAAGAACATTTCCCCCGTCTGCGCGTCGATGCGCGCATGGGCGGTCATCGTTTCGGAACGCAGGCGGCCACCAAAATCCCATTGGCCGATCGTTTCCAGCGTGTGCGGATCGATCTCATAGGCGCGGCCGTCTTCCTTGGTCATCAGCAGGCGGCCGGCGTGCCATATGGGGGTGGTGTTGGCGACGGTGCGATCGATACCCTTGACCGAAGGATCATCGGTATAGGGATTGCGATATTTGCCGAACAGCGCATGCCGCGCCGCGTCTTCGGCCTGGAAGCGGGCAGTGCGGACATAGCGGATCGCATAATCGACATGCCCGTCCTGAAACAGGAAGCGCGACACCATGCCGTCGCCCGACAGGATGATGTCGTCGGGATCGAGCGGGGCATGGGCCGGATCGGGCACGGCGCGGAAGAATGCGCCTTCGATCTCCGCCGGGATTTCCCCCTCCACGTCAAGGTTCTTGATCGACACTTCCTGCCGCACGGGGGCATTCAGGCCGGAAAAATGCAGGGTATCGGGAAAATCAGGCACGGCCTGTGGTTCCTCTCGCTCACGTCGCCGGGCATCGCCGGCATTTCGGGATTCAATCGCGTTCGGCAGATGCCGCCCGCCTTCTGGCTTTTTGCAGTCATGCTACCAGATGGTAGGATTCATTACCAATTGGTAGCATTATGCGCAAGAGGGCGGGGGAACATCGATCCCGACGGGAGAGGAGATGGGTGGCCAAAGCGCGGAGGATTTTCGCTTCTGTCAGTCCTGTTGCTGCGGCTCGCGCCACTGTTCCAGCCGTTCGATCAGCAGCATGATGATGTCGGTCAGCTCATCGGCCTGCGCGTCGTCCAGCCCATGGAGAAGCCGGCCGGCAATGGCGGTGAGGTCGGGCACCATCTGCTGATAGACCTGCCAGCCGGCGGGGCTGAGTCGCACCGGGCGCAGGCGGCGATTACCCGGCACAGGCGCCGGTTCCGTCCATCCCCGTTCCGCCAGCGAAGACAAGGCCCGGCTGACGTTCATCGCCGGCATCGCCATCATTTCGGCAATGGCCTGTCCGCCGATCGGCGCTTCGCCTGAAATGCACATCATCACGCGCACTTCATGGATGGTCAGCTGGTGCCGTTCCGCCAGGTCGAGCTGCATGGGGCGGTTGATCAGCGACGTGAATTTCAGAAGATGCAGCAGCGTGGCGACGCTGGAAGGCACACCAATTTCCGGTTTGTCGTGTTCATGCGGATTCGGGCAGGTTTTTTTCATCGGTTCAGGCAGGATTTGCAGCGCCGTTCATGGCGCCTCGCTAATGAAGTGACGCGCCATCTGTGCCTGATGTTCCACCGGTGAACAAGGCCAAGCCGGTCCCGGCGGCGGGCGGGGCACCCCCGTGTGGCCGCTGTCGGCGGCGACAGGCGCGTGTTGCTGGAAGGAACGACGGCATATGAGCTTTGGTCATAACCCTTATGACCAGATCGGCTCTTGTTGTTCATGACCTGCCCGATCACAGTGAAAGCCTCTCAAAGACAAAAGAAATGATCCGCGATCATGGGGGCTCTTCCGGGCTCCCACGGATCATGAACAGTGGAGGATCGCTTCATGCACCGCTCTATCCGGCGCGGCCTGCTGGCCTGCGCGTCGGCCTGCATCTGCCTTGTGCCGACCGCCGTCCTTGCCGCTCAACAGGCCGAAACGCCTGCACCTGCGCCCACACTCGCGCCCGCCGCTGTCGGCGATCAGGGTGCCGGCCTGAACGAAATCATCGTCACCGCGCAGTTCCGCAGCCAGAACCTGCAGGATACGCCGATCGCGATCACTGCCATCAGCGGCGATGACCTTGCCGCGCGCAGCCTTACCAATGTCACCCAGCTCAGCTCCATCGCGCCGAACGTGCAGCTGCGCCCGGCCGGTGCGGAACATGGCCCCGCCACCCAGGCACTGATCCGCGGCGTCGGGCAGAGCGATTCCAGCTTCGCTTTCGAGCCCGCCGTCGGCATGTATGTGGACGACGTCTATTATGCGACGCTGCTCGGCTCGCAGCTGGACCTGCTGGATGTCGATCGTATCGAGGTTCTGCGCGGCCCGCAGGGCACGCTGTTCGGCAAGAACTCGCTGGGCGGTGCGGTGCGCATCATCACGTCCAAGCCGCGGGGCGACAACAGCGGCTTCATCGAAGCGGGCTATGGCTCCTATGACCGCGTGATGGTGCGCGGCGCCTATGACGTCAGCCTTGTGCAGGACGTTCTGGCACTGCGCGTGTCGGGTGCGGCAGACCGCCGCGACGGCTATCAGAAGATCCTCGATTTCGCCTGCGCGCATCCCGATCAGGCCGGCAGCCTGCCCACTGCGATTTCCGGCCCGGCCGGTTCACAGAGCAGCTGCAAGCTGGGCACCTATGGCGGGATGGATTCCACGTCGGTCCGCGGCCATCTGCGCTTTACGCCCAATGATCGGCTGGAAGCCAATCTGGCCGTCGATTACACCCGCGACGACAGCGAAGCACCGCCGGTATCCGTCACCACCATCGATCCGACGGCGCCGGCGCTGGCGGCGTTCAACCAGAACGTCAACGTCCCGCTATATGGCGTCGGCATCGATCAGCGTTTCCAGTCGACCGATCCGTTCGTCACCTATGCCACCAACACCGATCCGACGCTGGGCTATCAGCAGACGCGCAACGCGCCGGTAAAGACTTGGGGCACCACGCTGACGCTGGACTATGAACTGTCGCCGGACATGTCGCTGAAATCGATCACTGCCTATCGCAAGACGGACAGCGAATTCAGCACCGACAACGATGGCTCGCCGCTTCAGATCCAGAACCTGACCTATCTGGTCAATGCCGACCAATATAGTCAGGAACTGCGGCTGACCGGCAGCGCGGTCGACGATCATATGCACTATACCGTCGGCGGCTATTATTTCGTCGCACACCAGCATCAGCAGGGCGGCGTCGAAAACAGTCTGTTCGGCCTTGTCTTCGGGCAGAATGATCGTTTCCGCACCCGCAATTATTCGGCCTATCTCAACGTCGATTTCGACGTGACGGACAGCCTGTCGGTCATTGGCGGCCTGCGCTATTCGAACGAGCGCAAGAGCTTTGCGTTCGATCATGAGGGTTTTCTGGTCGTCACCGAGCCGGCAATCGCCCAATATGATCACCTCGATTACCGCGTCGCCGCCAATTACAAGCTGACGGACAATGTGTCGCTGTACGGCTCCATCGCCACGGGTTTCCGCTCGGGCGGGTTCAATCCGCGTCCGTTCAACGCGACGCAGCTGACCAGCTTCGGTCCCGAAAAGCTCACCGCCTATGAACTGGGCGTCAAGACAGAGCTGTTCGACAAGCACGCCCGTATCAACATCGCGGCGTTCAACAGCGATTACACCGATCGTATCGTCACCGTCAGCGGCATCGACGCGCTTGGCGATCCGTTCCAGATGCCGCGCAACATCGGCAGCGCCACCATCAAGGGGTTCGAAGGGGAAATCCAGGCATCGCCGGTCGCCGGGCTGCGCCTTAACGGTTCCGTCGGCTATGCCAAGTTCACCTCGCCGGAGCTTCAGGGCCTGAAGCAGGTGGGCGTGCCCGACTGGACGGCGGATGCCGGCATCGAATATCATCTGCCGCTGGGCGACGACGGCAGCCTGACGCCGCGCTTCGACTGGTATTACCAGAGCCGGGTGAACTATCAGCTGGACAATGATCCGCGTGCGCAGACGCCGCCGCGCAGCATCTTCAACGCCAGCCTGACCTGGCAGGTGAACAGCGACCTTCAGGCATCGTTCAAGGTCACCAACCTGTTCAACAAGCGCTATGACGTCCAGAAGTTCACCTATCTGGACATCGGCTATGGCATTGTGAACGCACAGCCCGGCCGCCCGCGTGAGTGGATGCTGTCGCTTCGCCACAAGCTCTGATCGTCACTGGCCACATGGTCCTCAACATGACCCGCACCGCTTTCCCCGTGGTGCGGGTCGATGGAGATTTGAATGTCTGAAGCAATGGATGATCGCGACACCCGCATCGCGGAACTGGAAAACCGGCTGGGTATGCTGGAGGATGTCAACGCCATCCGCCATCTTCAATATGCCTATGGCTATTATATCGACAAATGCCTTTACGACGAAGCGGTGGCGCTGTTCTCCCGCGATGCCCGGCTGAAATTCCTCAACGGTGTCTATGTCGGCACCGATGGCGTGCGCCGCCTCTACTGCGACTGGTTCAGGAATTATTTCACCAACGGCCATAACGGCCCGGTCTATGGCTTTCTGCTGGAGCATATGCTGCTGCAGGACATCATCCATGTCGCGCCCGACCGGCAGACCGCAAAGGCGCGTTTCCGCTGCCTGATGCAGGGCGGCACACATGAAAGCCGCGATCCGGTTCCCGGTTTCCCCACCGCCAACTGGGAAGCGGGCATTTACGAACATGGCTATATTCGTGAAGACGGCGTGTGGAAGATCCACCGCTTCGACTACACGATGTTGTGGCAGGCCGATTATCACAAGGGCTGGGACCGGGACGAAGTGCATCTGCGCCCGTTCACCAGATTATTCCCCGAAGATCCGATCGGCCCGGACGAATTTGCCGAAGCGGCGCGGCCGGTGTGGCCGCACACCCAGGTCGTGCCTTTCCATTATCCCCATCCGGTGACCGGAAAATATTGGCAGGAATGACCCCGGCGGCCAAAGGGCTGCATTGTGCCGCGGTTCATGCCTGCGCATGATAAGACCCTGCGGCACATGATTGCGGTGTGGAAGAGGACATATTGATGGCGCGTTTCAAGGATCAGCACATTGTCATTACGGGAGCGTCGACCGGCATCGGCCGCGCCACGGCGGACATCATCGCCAGCGAAGGCGGCAAGGTGACGCTGCTCGCCCGGCGCGAGGAAGTGCTGGCGCAGGCGGTGGAAGAAATCAGGGCGGCTGGCGGCAACGCGATCTGGCGTGCGGCCGATGCGTCCGACAAGCATGCCCTGTACGCCGCGTTGGACAGCGCGGCGCAGGAAATGGGGCCGATCGACGGGCTGTTCGCCAATGCCGGCACATCGGGCGGCTTCGCCAGCTTCGGCGATTATGACGATGCGCTGTTCGAAGACGTGCTGCGCACCAATTTGATGAGCCCGTTCTGGGCGATCAAGCATGTGCTGCCCGGCATGATCGCGCGGCGCCGCGGCTCGATTCTCGTCACCGGCAGCCTTGCCAGCGAACGTGGCATGGCCAACAATGCCGGCTATGTCGCGTCAAAGCATGGTGTGCTTGGCCTTGCTCGCGCCGCCGCCATTGAAGCGGCCCCGCATGGCGTGCGTGCCAATTGCCTGATCCCCGGCTTCATCGATACGCCGCTGATGGGCAATATCGATGAAAAGGTGGCGGCGCTGCTTTGCGAAAAAGTGCCGCAGGGCCGCATGGGCACCGCGCATGAAACAGGGCAGGTGGCCGCGTTCCTGCTGTCCGATCAGGCAAGCCATGTCACCGGCCAGAGCTGGGCCGCTGACGGCGGCGTGCTCGGCTGCCTGATGGTCTGACAAAAACTCCCCCTTCATTCGAAGGCTCAGGCGCAGCCTGTGCGTTATGCACAGGCTGCATTTTTCAGGTTCGGTTGCTGCCCTCAGGATAGCATCCACGCGGCGATGATGATCGCGACGACGATGATGAACGCCCAGCTTATGCGCGGTCGTCCACGGGCGCCCTTTCCGCCTTTGGCAAGCGTCGTCGAATAGGACAGGCCGGTGCCCGGCATGCCGACGGTGCCGCGCACCCCGCGCCGGCCGATGTTTACCGTGGCGCCGGATTTGCCGACGCTGGTGCTGATGCCCGATTTGCTGAGGTTGATCTTGACGCCGGGAAGGAGGCGAACGCTCTTCCTGAACCTTAAACCCATCGTCATCCTTCCATCGCTTCTGCCGGCAGGTGGCAGCACCTCTGCCTGCAACCTCCTAGCGACCCGTCCATCGCCTTGCCAGCATCGTCATGATGTCGCCGCCTGGCGTAATATTGTCAGCGGCTGCTGGTCGGCCATGGCTCATTTATCCGGGCAATGATTGTCAGGCGGCGCCGGTCAGGCTTTTCGCCACGGCTTCCGCCACCTTGATGCCGTCTATCGCGGCAGACAATATGCCGCCCGCATAGCCGGCCCCTTCGCCTGCCGGATAGAGGTTGCGGGTGTTGATGCTGTGGAAATCCTTGCCGCGCGTGATCCGCACCGGAGATGAGGTGCGTGTTTCCACCCCCGTCATCATTGCATCGGGGTGATCATAGCCTGCAATCTGGCGGCCGAAGGCGGGCAGCGCCTCCCGCATTGCCGTAACGGCGAAATCGGGCAGGCAGTCTGCAAGATCGGTCAGATGCACGCCCGGCTTGTAGGACGGTATCACCTCGCCAAGCGCAGTGGATGGTCTCGCGGCCAGAAAATCGCCCAGCCTTTGCCCCGGCGCTTCATAGCTGGAGCCGCCGGCAACAAAGGCGCGTTCCTCCCAATGCCGTTGCAGGGCGATGCCGGCAAGCGGATGGCCGGGATAATCGCGCTGTGGATCGATGCCGACGACAAGGCCGGAATTGGCGTTGAACTCCTGCCGTGAATATTGGCTCATCCCGTTGGTGACGACGCGGCCAGGCTCCGATGCCGCCGCAACGACCCGGCCGCCCGGGCACATGCAGAAGCTGTATACGGTGCGGCCGTTGCTGCAATGATGCGACAGGCTGTAGGCGGCGGCGCCAAGATCGGGATGGCCGGCGCATTTGCCGAACCGCGCCCTGTCTATCCAGGATTGCGGATGTTCGATGCGCACGCCGATCGAAAAGGGCTTGGCCTCGATATGGACGCCGCGCCCATGCAGCATGTGAAAGGTGTCACGCGCGCTATGGCCGACGGCGAGGACGACATGATCGGCCTCCAGATAGCTGCCGTCGTGAATGTGCAGACCGCAGATGCGGCGCGCACCGTCGGCCGCGGTTGCGATCTCCACGTCTTCCACGCGCTGCTGCCAGCGATATTCGCCGCCAAGCGCCTCTATCGTCTGCCGGATGCTTTCCACCATCGTCACCAGCCGGAAGGTACCGATATGCGGATGCGCCTCGGTCAGGATTTCCGCGGGCGCGCCGGCCTTGACGAATTCGGTGAGCACCTTGCGGCCAAGATGGCGCGGATCCTTGATCTGGCTGTAGAGCTTGCCGTCGGAAAAGGTGCCGGCGCCGCCTTCGCCGAACTGGACGTTCGATTCGGGGTTCAGCACGCCGCGCCGCCACAGCCCCCATGTGTCCTTTGTCCGCTCGCGCACCATTTTGCCGCGATCGAGGATGATCGGCTGGAAACCCATTTGCGCCAGGATCAGCCCGGCGAACAGCCCGCACGGGCCTGCGCCGATGACGACCGGGCGCGGCCCCCCAGCGCCGGCGGGCGCACGCGCGACGAAGCGATATTCGGTGTCCGGCGTCGGCTGCACATGCCTGTCGCCATCGAAGCGCGACAGCACGGCGGCCTCGTCCTTCAGTGCGACATCCACCGTATAGACCAGCAATATCGCCGATTTGCGCCGTGCGTCATTGGCGCGGCGGGCAATCGCATGGCTGATCAGTTCATCGGGCGAAATGCCCAGCCGCTCGCAAATCGCGGCGCGTAGCGCTTCCGGTGCATGATCCAGCGGCAGCTTGATTTCGGTGAGGCGCAGCATGGCAGCGCTTTAGCGCCAAGGCCGGTGTCGCGCCATGGCTTTGCGGCGGCCAGTCCATTGTTGCCGCCAAGGCCCATTCGTCCGGCAAAGGTGCATAGCTGGTTGCGATGTCAACCGCGCTTCGATATGCCGATCATATCGGCCGTTCGGAATGGGGCGGCAGGGTCTGTTTTGCTATGACATATTCGTCGACTCCTGGAAGTGAGAGGTAGAGGGAAGATGGCGTCAACCATGACTGACGGGGCGGATGCGAAGGTCGCCCTTGAACGGCTCATCAATAATTATTCGCTGGAAATGACGGCGAAGGACATCGAAAAGCTCGAAGAAGCTGCTCATGTCATTCCGCAGGGCACGCATATTTCCGTGACCTTCCTGCCCAATGAAGATTTTCCGCTGCGGGTGAAGGCCGCGGCTGCGGTTCGCCGCCTCGGCTTCCTCCCGGTACCGCATTTTTCCGCACGCCGCCTGAAGTCGGAAGCCGAATTCGAAGGCTTTCTCGACCAGTTGGCGACCGAAGTGCAGATCGACCATGCCTTTGTCATCGCCGGCGATCCGCCGCGCCCGGAAGGCCCTTATGAAGACGCGCTTGCCGTCATCAAGACCGGCCTGCTGGCCAAATATGGCGTGAAGCATGTCGGTATTTCGGGCTATCCCGAAGGCCATCCCGACATCACGCCGGAAAAGCTGCGCCAGGCGATGATCGACAAGCAGGCCGTTCTGAAGGATCAGGGGCTTGATTTCTCGATCATGACCCAGTTCGGCTTCGATGCCGAACCGGTGTTCGCATGGCTGAAGCAGGTGCGCGCCGATGGCGTCCACGCGCCGGTGCGCATCGGCGTTGCCGGTCCGGCCAGCGTGAAGACGCTGTTGCGCTTCGCGGCGCGTTGCGGCGTTGGCGCATCGGCCAAGGTGATGACCAAATATGGCGTGTCGATCACCAAGCTGCTAGGCACCGCCGGTCCCGATCCGATCATCAAGGACATGGCGCGCGGCATCGATCCGAATGTGCATGGTGAAGTGCTGCTGCACTTCTATCCGTTCGGCGGCCTGCTGAAGACCGCGGAATGGATCCGCGATTTCCGTCAGACCCAGGGCATCTGATTGCGTGGCGGCCCGTCGCGGCCGCCATCAGCCCCAAGGGCTCGATCGGAGTTCCGGTGATGAAGAAGGCCCCCGCCAGCCATGGCCGGGGCCTTTTTTTCATGGTGCCTGCTCATTGGTGGCGGGCGGTCTGTATCCGGCCAGCAGCAGCCTGAAGCAGCGCCGTCTACAGCTGCGCGTCCAGCGTGACGAACTGGCCCGACCCCCGTTGATAACCGGGACGCGGGGCTTGGGAGGGAATGTCTGACAAGGCAACATCAAGACATTCATCCAGACGGAACATGCGCCATCCGGGAACGGGTGAGCTGTTCGATTGGCCTGCCACCTGATAGGCGCTCATCACTGTTCTGCCGGATCTGGTGGTGCCGATGGCATGAACCTCCACCACCCGCTGATAGCGTGCATAGACCAGCGCGAGGCACAGCCTTTTTTCCAGCGCCTCGATCGCCATATGACGCCATTTTTCAACGTCGACCGTATCTGCACGGATTTCGGATGCCGCTGTCCTGCGCACCCTGTTCGTGATGGAGCGGCCTGATCTTCGCCATTGGCCGGGTGGTGGACTGCGCATTTCTGCCCCCGAATCCGTGGGGGAAAAGGTTCACCCGGATTGGCGCGGGCGTAAAGCCTGGCCGCAAAAAGAAAGGGGCAGGTGTCGCCACCCGCCCCTTCCTTCAACATCCGTGAATATGAGGTCAGTCGTTGACCTTCAGGCGCCAGCCGCCTTCATATTCTTCGCGAGCGACCTTCGAATAGGGCACCGGCGACACGATGGCGTCGACGTTGAGCTGCTGGTGCGGCTCGACCGTGGTCTTCTTGGTGCCGCCATTTTCTTCGCCCCACACGACCTGAACGTCGTCGCCGACCTTCACATCGCGGTTGACGGTGGCGAGGCTGAGTGCCGACTTCTCGTTCCAGCTGTAGCCGGTGAACATTGAAACGCCGACAACGTCGCCGTTCTTGTTCACGACCGCGTCGTAGTTCGAGTTGGCATAGTTGGCGAGCGGCAGGTCGAAGAACTTGTAGGTTTCGCCATGGCCTGCATTGAACAGCGAGCCATAGATCTTGGCCATGTCCTGACCCGACCAGGCCAGCGTCACCTTGTGGCGCTGCTGTTCCTTGTTCAGCGCTTCCAGCGCCTCGCGGCCGTGGAAGTCATGGTCGAACTTCACGAACGGACCATAGCCGATTTCATACGGGTTGACGTAATAGTCTTCGATGTTCTTCGAAACGAACGAGCCACCCAGCGCACCGGTTGCCTCGTAAGAGGTGGCGGGCAGCCATTCGCGATAAGCCTTCAGCTTGTCGCCGGTGTAGATCGCCGGAAGCGGGGAGGGGATCCAGCCCGATTCAAGCGTGTTCGACGGATAGGCGCGGCTGCCGACCGGGATAAGGCCGAATTCCTTGCCGGCTTCGAGGATCGCGTTGCGGACCTCGTCCTGCTGTTCGTACGGACCCCAGATTTCCAGACCCGGAGCGCCGGCCATGCCGTGACGCAGGGTGCGGATCTTGTGGCCGGCAATGTTCATTTCGCCCATGTTGAAGAACTTGAGCTGCTCGACTGGGCCGCCATGCAGCTTTTCGATCACGTTCCAGGCCTGCGGGCCCTGGATCTGGAAGCGCCAGCTGATGCGCTTCACCGGCTTGCCCATCGGGCGCGACGGCGAACGGTCGTCGTGGATGATCTCGACGTCATAGCCGCCGGTTTCACCGTGGAACATCAGCCAGTTGGCAGCCGGAGCGCGGCCGACATAGACGAATTCTTCCGGAGCCAGATAGAACAGGATGCCGTCGCCGATGACATGGCCGTAAGGCGTGGTCGGCACATACTGCTTGGCCTGGTTGACCTTGAAATTGGCCATCGAGTTGATGGCGGTGTCGGACAGGAGCTTCAGCGCGTCCTTGCCGCGGATGTACAGATCCACCATGTGGTGGGTCTGGTCGAACAGAACGGCCGAATGCTGCCAGGCCCACTGCTCGCTGCGCCAGTTGGAAAATTCGGGTGCGACGACCGGATAGACATAGGCGCCGATCTGCGAATTGCGCAGCATGTCGACGACGTCGCCATTATGGCCGCGAATCACATCCTCAAGATTCTTGGAACTCATAGCCGAGTTATCCTCTCAACGATTGAACAACAGTGATGAACAACAATGAATGCCGATGCAGCATCCCGCCCCCATGTTGCCCGGGGCTGGACTGGATCAGCGCGTGATCCGCATCGGTGAATGAATTCCGGCCCCTGGCCTGACCTTGTCCCATGCGAAACATCCGCATGAAAGGTGACTGGTGCCTTGACTCCTGCTTCCCTCTCGCCAACTTTTTTACGACGTTTCCGCCACAAGCCATAGCTTGCCGTCCTGTATCCCAGGCCCAGGCTTCTCCATCCGCGCCAGACAAAAGCCCGACTGCGTCCAGTTGTCAAGTCAACTTGATGTCGGCTAAGGCCAAATCCGTGATTGATCGACGCTGGCGCCGATTCGTTTTTCCAGTGGCCTTGACGGCGGTGTCCTTCACGGTTGCAAATAGGCGATGATGGCCCGCCGCGGCCATGCTGCCGCTGGGAAAGGCGGTTGCCGGCGCTGCATGATATGTGCGTCTTCCCCGTCGCCATGACGGGGCGGGCATGGTGGCTTTCTGAGATCGTCTTCGGGGAAACGGAACCGGGATATGGCGGAAATCATCGACGGCAAGGCGATCGCGGCCAAGCTTGCGGCAAGCGTTGCCGCGGATGTGCGCGAATTGCAGCTTCAGCGCGATATCGTGCCGGGGCTTGCCGTGGTGCTGGTGGGCGAAGATCCGGCCAGCCAGGTCTATGTGAAGCGCAAGATCGCCCAGACGCGCAATGTGGGCATGCGATCGATAGAGCATCGCCTTGCGGCCGAGACGAGCGAGGAGGAGCTTCTTGCCCTGATCGATTCGCTCAACACCGATGCTGCGGTGCATGGTATATTGGTGCAGCTGCCCTTGCCGCGCCATATCAACGCCAGCAAGGTGCTGGACGCGATCCACCCGGCAAAGGATGTGGACGGGTTTCACCCGGTGAACGTGGGCCGGCTGTCCATCGGCACCGGCGGTCTGATTCCCTGCACGCCGCTTGGCTGCACCATGTTGCTGGACACGGTGATAGAGGATTTCCGCGGCCTGCGCGCCGTTGTCATCGGCAAGTCAAATATCGTCGGCAAGCCAATGGCGCTGCTGCTGCTGGAGCGGGAATGCACGGTGACGGTGACGCATATCCTGACCCGCAACCTGCCCGAGATCGTGCGTGCGGCCGATATCGTCGTCGTCGCGGCGGGCAGCCCCGGGCTTGTCCGTGGTGACTGGGTGAAGCCGGGCGCTGTCGTCATCGATGTCGGCATCAACCGGATTGTCGATGAGGACGGACGGCCTCGCCTCGTCGGCGATGTCGCCTTTGACGAAATGGATCATGCCGGTGCGATCACGCCGGTGCCGGGGGGCGTGGGGCCGATGACCATTGCCTGCCTGCTGGCGAACACGATGAAAGCGGCATGGAGCCTGTCCGGTGGCTGAAAACAGTTCCTGCATTGTCGAGCCGATTTTCCACATGACATCATCCAGCCCGGTGGTGGCGCTCAGCCTCGTGACTATCCGCGACCTTTCGGTGGCGGCGGACATCGGCGTCTACGCCCATGAAATCGGCCGCCCGCAGACGCTGGTGCTGAACGTCACGCTGCATGTGAAGCCGGTTATGGCGGACCAGATCAGCGAGACGATCGATTACACCCGCGTCGTCGAATATGCCGAGGCGCTGGCGCGCGAACGTACCGCATTGATCGAAACCTTCGCCTATCGGCTGGCGGAAAAATGCCTGGCGCATCCGCTGGTGCATGAAGCCGATGTGGTGGTGGAAAAGCCGGGCGCCATTCCGCAGGCGGTGGCCGGCACACGGGTGGTGTTGCGCCGGGCCGACACCTGATCTGTTGCGCGTGACGGGATGACTGCGGGACGGTGGACGCCGCCGCCGTCAGATCTGATGCCGTCACATCTGATAACGCGCTTCCAGCAAATCTATCTCTCGCATCAGCTTGCGTGCGGTTTCGCTGTCCGTTTCTCGCTTGCGTAAAAGCTGCAGCGTGTTGCGGCGTTCTGCCTGCAATGCGGCAAGATGCAATTCGCGCTCCACCTTGTCCTGCCGGCGCTGTTCCTCATCCTGCTCGCGGCGGCTTTCAATACGCTGGCGATAGAAATCCATGACCCGCGCTCCGGCGGCGGCATGAAGATCGGCATCGCTGCGCCCGGCGGCAAGCTGATGCTGCATATGTTCCACCGCGCGGATCGCCGCTTCGGCATTGGCGATGCGAAGCCTGTCTTCAGCAGCGACCTTTGACGGTTCAGGCGGCATTTTCAGTCCGCGCAGCAACATGGGCAGTCCGATGCTTGCAGCAAGAAGGGACAGGATGATGACGCCGGCCGCAAGGAAGATCGCCAGATCGCGCGCCGGAAAGGGGCTGCCGTCGGCAAGCACAAGCGGCAGGGTGAGCACACCGGCAAGGGTGATGGCACCGCGCACCCCGGCGAAGGACATGGCCGCCACTACCCGCCAATTGGGGCTGCTGACGGTTTCGCCGCCGCGCCTTTTGCGAAACAGCGTCAGGTGCAGCGACACCCACACCCATACGAAACGCAGCGCGGCCAGCCCGACATTGATTGCGACCACATAGACCGCCAGCCACCATGGCGAGAGATGGCCGGTCAGCTGCACCGTTTCCACCGCGCCGGAAATGATGCTGGGCAATTGTTCGCCCAACAGCACGAAGATGATGCCATTGGCGGTGAACTGGATCATGTCCCACACCGAATTGCGGCGCATCCGCGTGTTGGCCATTGCCCCGCGCGAGATTTCGGTGAAGCTCATCGTCACGCCGGCCGCCACCGCCGCCAGAATCCCTGAACAATGGAAATGTTCGGCCAGCAGATAGGAAGCAAAGGGGATCAGCAGGCTGACAAGGATCTGCGATCCGCTTTCTTCCCCGAAACGCTGGTTCACCCAGGATTTGAGACGGCTGATGACAATGGTGACGCCAACGCCGATGGCGAGCCCGCCGACCGCCAGCCACAGGAAGTTCAACGCCGCCTGCGATGGTGAAAACACGCCGGTGATGGCGGCCGCCACCGCAAAACGCAGGCAGACGAGGCCCGATGCGTCGTTGAGCAGCGATTCCCCTTCCAGAATGTGCATCATCCGCTTTGGCACCGGCACGCGCGCGGCAATGGCGGACACTGCGATCGGGTCGGTCGGGGAAATCACCGCCGCCAGGGCAAAGGCAACCGGCAACGGCATGGCCGGGATCAGCCAGTGGATGAACAGGCCCATGCCGACGACGGTGAAGATGACAAGACCCAGCGCCAGTTCCAGAATCGCCGGCACGTCTTTCAGCAATTCATCCTTGGGGATGCGCCACCCGTCCAGAAACAGCAGCGGCGGCAGGAACAGCAGGAAGAACAGTTCCGGGTCCAGCTCCACCCGATATTGCGCCATCAGCCCGATAACGCTGCCAAGCGCGATCTGCACGATCGGCCGCGGAATCCCAAATGGGATCATGCGCGACAGGGCGCCGCTGACGACGACGGCAAGAAGCAGCAACAGGACGATGGAAACGGCTTCCAACAAGACCTCCGGTTCGGGCTGGACAAGGGGGGCGAGTGATCTGCCTCCCCCCGCAGGAATGACGTGGTGACTTTATGCGGGCGGTCGCGAAAACCGCAAGCCATGGCATGTCATGGATTGGCCTGCCCGCGATGATGGCTTGGCGGTGTTCCCAATATCCGCCTGAACATGGTGGAAAAGCTGGCCGGGCTTTCATAGCCAAGGTCCAGTGCGATGGTCGTCACCGGTTCTCCAGCCGCCAGCCGTTGCAGGGCCACGGAAAGGCAGGCCTGCTGCCGCCATTCGGCAAAGCTCATTCCCGTTTCGCGCCGGAAAAGCCGGGTGAAGCGCCTTCGGTTCATCGTCAGCGCGTCGGCCCATTGATCGATCGTTTCATTGGCGCGCGGCTTTTCCAGAAAGCGGTGGCAATGCGCGGCCAGCGCCTTGTGACCGGGAAAGGGCACGGCGAGCGGGATCAGCGGCGCACATTCTATTTCGGCGATGATCAGCTTCATCACCATGCCGTCGCGGCCATCCTCGTCATATTCCAGCGGCAGCTCCGCCGCCACCATCAGCAGCACGCGCAGCAGCGCCGACACGCCGATCACCCGGCAGGAACTGCCCAGCGTCAGGCTGGTCTGTGGGTCGATCAATACGCTGCGGGTGCTGACCGCACCCACCATCCGCACCGCATGCGGGGTATCGCCGGGAATCCACACGGCGCGTTCGGGCGGCGCCACCCACGCTCCTTCCGGCGTGCTGACCGCCACCACGCCGCTCGCCGCATAGAGAAGCTGGCCGCGCATGTGGGAATGCCAGTCCAGCTCGAAAGAAGGGGGGTAGTCATTGCCTATCGAGACAACCTGTCTTGGTACATCCTCATGTGCATCCGGATCGCGAAAGGCCATATGCTGTCCCATTATCGAAAGCGAATGACCCATATTATAATGCAGGACATTGGCAAAACCATTAGATGATCCGCCGCAGCCGGGCTGCAGAGGATTGGACGGACTATGGCAACGATCGAATTGAACGAACGACAGAAAGACAGCGGCACGGTTTTCAGCGTGATTCTCGCGATCAGCTTCTGTCATTTGCTGAATGACATGATGCAGTCGCTGCTGCCGGCGATCTATCCGGCGCTGAAGGTCGATCTTGGTCTCAGCTTCGGCCAGATAGGGCTGGTGACGCTGGCCTATCAGATCACTGCGTCAATTCTGCAGCCGCTCGTCGGGCTTTATTCCGATAAGCGGCCGACGCCGCTTGCGCTGCCGGGGGGCACGCTGTTCTCGCTTGCCGGGCTGGCGGTGCTATCGGTCGCCCACGCCTATGGGCTGCTGCTGTTGGGCGCGATGCTGCTGGGCATGGGATCGTCGGTGTTCCACCCGGAATCCTCGCGGGTGGCGCGCATGGCGGCAGGCGGGCGCCATGGCCTTGCCCAGTCGCTGTTCCAGGTGGGTGGCAATGCCGGCCAGGCGCTTGGGCCGCTGGCGGCGGCGCTGGTCGTCGTCCGCTGGGGCCAGTCCAGCCTTGTCGCCTTTGCCCTGCTGGCACTGCTTGCCGGGGCGATCTTGTGGAATGTCGCTAACTGGTATCGCCACCATGGCCTTGTCCGGTTGAATGCCGGCGGACGCGGACGGACGGCGGCGGCGCTGCCCCGTGGCAAGGCGGCCGGCGGCATTGCCGTGCTGCTGGCGCTGATCTTTTCCAAATATGTCTATCTGGCCAGCCTGACGAGCTATTACACCTTCTACCTGATCCATCGTTTCGGCGTATCGGTGCAGAATGCACAGCTGCATCTTTTCGCCTTTCTGGCGGCGGTTGCACTGGGCACCATCGCGGGCGGCCCGCTGGGCGACCGTTTCGGCCGCAAATATGTGATCTGGTTTTCCATCCTTGGGGCGCTGCCGTTCACGCTGATGCTGCCGCACGCCAGCCTGTTCTGGACGATGCCGCTGACCGTGGTGATCGGCCTGATCCTGGCATCCGCCTTTCCTGCCATTGTCGTGTTTGCGCAGGAACTGGTACCCGGCAAGGTTGGCATGATCTCGGGCCTGTTCTTTGGCTTTTCATTCGGAATGGGCGGGCTTGGCGCGGCAGTGCTCGGCTGGCTGGCCGATCGCCATGGCATTGAAGCGGTCTATCAGATTTGCGCCTATCTGCCGCTGATCGGCCTGTTGACGGCGCTGCTGCCCAATATTGAACGAGAATGATGCGGCGGACGGTGGCGGTGATGACGAACCGCCATCCGCTTCCTACATGCGATGCATGGAGCTGATCCGGCAAGCGATAGAACAGCGGCTGCGCGGTGTAACGGGGACGAACGAGTTGAACCTCGATCGTCCCCATGGCGATCCCGGCCTGTTCGGCCCCGGCTCCATGGCCTGGCGCGTCCATGGCGATTTCACGGCAATGATGATCGGCGGCGTCAGTGCACTGCTGTTGCAGATGCTGCACCCGGCAGCGCTGGCTGGCGTGTGGGACCATTCCAATTTCCGCACCGACATGGCAGGCCGTCTCCGGCGTACCGCACAGTTCATTTCCGGCACCACCTATGGATCGGCGGAACAGGCGGCGCGGCTGATTGCGCGGGTGCGCGCGGTTCACGATCATGTCCATGGCAGCCTGCCCGACGGCACGCCCTATTCCGCCAATGATCCGGCACTGCTCAACTGGGTGCATGTGGCGGAGACAAGCAGCTTTCTGCAGGCGCATCTGCGCTATCGCGAGCCATGGCTGTCGCTGGCCGATCAGGACCGCTATTTCAGTGAAATGGCCATTATCGCCGAACGGCTGGGCGCGCAGGCAGTGCCCAGATCACGCGCGCAGGTGCTTGCCTATCTTCATGCCATGCGGCCAGCGCTTCATTGCGACGATCGCACACGCGAAATTGCTGGCATCATCCTGTCGCAGCCCGCCCCCCGCGCACTTGCCGCCCCGGCGCGCGCGATCGTGATGGATTGCGCGGTGGACCTGCTGCCGCGATGGGCGCTGGACATGCATGGTCTGCGCATTGCGGGGCCAAGGCGATATGCCGCCCGCGCCGCCGGCCATGGCATTGGCGCAGTGGCGCGCTGGGCGATGCGCAATGGATCGGCACGGCGCGCGGGGCGTCGGATGGCGGTGTCGACCGGCAACGGTTGAGGCTGCCCGTCCTCAGCCTCGTGGGACAGACGGTTGGCGGTCGGATTCTGGCTGCACCGCGTTCCGCGCCACCTGAACAAAGGCGGCAAGCGTCGGCGTGTCATTGGTGCGTTGCCATGCCAGCCCGGTTTCGAGCATGGGGGCATCATCGCCTAGCGGAAGATAGCGCACACCCGTTCGCGCCAGATGCCTGAGCGAGGCCGGCACCAGCGCCATGCCCATTGCCGCCGACACCAGGCTGATGATCGTCTGCATCTGGATCGCTTCCTGCCGGATTGCCGGCTGGTGTCCGTGCAATCGATAGAAATCCAGCACCAGATCGTGAAAATCGGGCGACACCCGGCGTGGAAAGATGATGAGCGGCTGGGCCATCCATTCATCGCCCCGCAGCACGCCCCCATCCAGTATCAGCCGGCCATCATCGATCCACGGTTCAGGGACGGCCGCGACCAGCGGCTCACGCAGCAGAGGGTGATAGGCGAGGGACGATGGCAGGGCAGGGTGCGTCGGGATCAATATCGCGGCGTCGGTACGGCCTTCGATCAGCGCGTCCACCTGCACATCGGTGGTGGCTTCGGTCAGCGCGATTGCCACATCGGGAAAGGCGGATGAAAACCGCTGCACCAGTGCCGGCAACACGCTGTAATCGGCTGTACTGACGAAAGAAAGGGCAAGCTGCCCCGCCGTTCCCTCCCGCAGCCGCCGGGCGATGTCGGGCAATGCGGCAATCGCCTCCACTGCCGGGCGGACATGGTCCAGCCACTGCCGGCCAAAGGGCGTCAGCGCCACATTGCGCTTGGAACGGGTGAAAAGCTCTGCCCCCAATTCCCGCTCCAGCGCCATGATCGACTGGCTGAGCGGTGGCTGCGTCATGCCAAGCCGTTCGGCTGCGCGGCCGAAATGCAATGTATCGGCAACAGCCACGAAATGCCGCAATTGCCGAAGGTCCATGTCATTCACCCCATGACTTATTGAGGGTTGAATAATATATTTAACAACCTTTTTGCAGCCTGATAAATGCAGTGGTGCAAGGATAGAGCCGTCAAGGACAGAAAAATGCCCCATTATCGTTCACGCACCAGCACCCATGGCCGCAACATGGCCGGCGCGCGCGGCCTGTGGCGCGCCACAGGCATGAAGGACGAGGATTTCGGCAAGCCGATCATCGCGGTTGCCAACAGCTTCACACAATTCGTGCCGGGCCATGTCCATCTGAAGGATCTGGGCCAGCTGGTCGCCGGCGAGATCGAGGCAGCAGGCGGCGTCGCCAAGGAGTTCAACACCATCGCGGTGGATGACGGCATCGCCATGGGCCATGACGGAATGCTCTATTCGCTGCCCAGCCGCGAACTGATCGCCGACAGCGTCGAATATATGGCCAATGCCCATTGCGCCGATGCGCTGGTGTGCATTTCCAACTGCGACAAGATCACGCCCGGCATGTTGATGGCGTCGATGCGCCTCAACATTCCCACCATCTTCGTGTCCGGCGGGCCGATGGAAGCGGGCAAGACCAATTTGCGCGGGCAGACGGTCGCGCTTGACCTTGTCGATGCGATGGTCGTCGCAGCGGACGACAGCTACACGGACGAGGAAGTGCAGGTGATCGAACGGTCGGCGTGCCCGACCTGCGGTTCCTGTTCCGGCATGTTCACGGCGAACAGCATGAACTGCCTTACCGAAGCGCTGGGCCTGTCGCTGCCGGGCAATGGATCGGTGCTTGCCACCCATGCCGATCGTGAAAAGCTGTTCCGTGAGGCGGGGCGCACCATCGTCGATCTGGCGAAACGCTGGTATGAACAGGATGACGCCACCGCACTGCCGCGCACCATCGCCAGCTTTGCCGCATTTGAAAATGCGATGAGCCTCGACATCGCCATGGGCGGGTCGACCAACACCGTGCTTCACCTGCTTGCCGCCGCCCATGAAGGCGAGGTGCATTTTACCATGGCCGACATCGACCGGCTGTCGCGCCGCGTGCCCTGTCTGTGCAAGGTCGCGCCGGCCAAGCAGGACGTGCACATGGAAGACGTCCACCGCGCCGGCGGTATCATGGCGATCCTTGGCGAGCTGGAAAAGGCCGGCCTGGTCGACGCCAGTCTGCCCACCGTCCACGCGCCGACGCTTGCCGATGCGCTTGAACGCTGGGACATTGGCCGCACCAGCAGTGAAAGTGTGCGCGATTTCTACAAGGCGGCGCCCGGGGGTGTGCGCACCACCGTCGCGTTCAGCCAGAACAATCGCTGGAAAGAGCTTGATGCGGACCGCAGCAGTGGCGCGATCCGCGATGCCGAACATCCCTTTTCAAAGGACGGCGGCCTTGCCGTGCTGTTCGGTAACCTCGCCCCCGAAGGCTGCATTGTGAAAACCGCGGGCGTGGACGAAAGCATCCTTACCTTCCGTGGCACGGCGCGGGTCTATGAAAGCCAGGATGCGGCGGTTGTCGGTGTCCTTGGCAATGAAGTGAAGGCGGGCGATGTCGTGGTCATCCGCTATGAAGGGCCAAAGGGCGGGCCGGGGATGCAGGAAATGCTCTATCCGACCAGCTATCTGAAATCCAAAGGGCTGGGCAAGGCCTGTGCCTTGATCACCGACGGGCGTTTTTCCGGCGGCACATCGGGCCTGTCCATCGGCCATGTCTCTCCCGAAGCGGCGGAAGGCGGGCTGATCGCGCTGGTCAACACCGGCGATCCGGTGCTGATCGATATACCCAATCGCATTATCCGGCTGGAAATCGACGATGCGGAAATCGCCGCACGGCATGAAGAAATGGTCGCGCGTGGCAAAAAGGCGTGGAAGCCTTTCGGCCGCAAGCGCAAGGTTTCCCCCGCGCTCAGGGCCTATGCCGCGATGACCACCAACGCAGCGCGTGGCGCCGTGCGCGATGTCAGCCAGGTGGAAGGCGACTGATCAATCCGGCAAGCCGTTCCGCCCCGTGCCGCACGGGGCGGGCGGCATGTCCATCCATCCCGTCCATCACGGGTGGATGGGGCGGGCAGATGCTATACTGCCGCGCCGTTCACGATCCGGCCGCTGATCCTGTCGATCACTCCGCCCGCATTCATGGGCATTGCATTGCCGCGCCAGCAGATATGCTGGTCGGGCCGGCTGAGGAGCAGCGCATGGCGGCAGGCCGTGGGCACTGCCTCGCCGGAAGTGGCCACGTCCAGCAACTGCACGGGCACATTGCGCGCCTTGGCCGCCGTCAGCATCGGCGCGACATCGACGGTGGGATCGAAGCGGATGAGCGTGAACTCATCCCCCAGCGCATCGTACAGCGACCGGCCATCCGCCAGCATGAAATGCGGCAGACGGCAACCGGGCACGGTGGACGGCGTATAATCATACATGGTGTAAGCCGGCGGCGCCTCGCCATCATAGATGATCAGCGGTGACGCATCATAGAAATAGCCATAGTTGAGGCCGGCGCAGGCAAATTGCTGCACATGCAGATGCCAGGCTTCTTCGCCGATCATCGCCCGCGCGGCTTCACCGGCGGCATCATCATCCAGAAACTCGGGTGGAATGCTCGTCCGTTCGGCAATGGCCTTTTCGGCATGGCTCATCGCAAAGCGCGATACCTGTTCGGTAATCGGCAGCCGCTCGGCTTCATAGGCGTCCAGAATGGCGTCGCCACCCCAGCCGTGCAGCCGCGCCGCCAACAGCCATGACAGGTTCATCGCATCGGCAATCCCCGCATTCATGCCATAGCCGGCATAGGGCACCCACAGATGCGCCGAATCGCCGCAGATGAACACGCGCCGGTCACGGAACTTGTCCGCCACCAGCCGTCGGCCGATCCAGTCTTCATTGCTGAGGATTTCATAATCGAAATCCGCCCCGACCCCCAGCAACATGCGCAGGCAGGCATCGCGATCCACTTCGTCGAATCCGCCTTCGTCGCGCAACAGATAATTGTGCAGCAACCAGCGTTCCCTGCCGTCTATCGCGACAAGGCTGCCGGCGCGTGCGGGATGATAGAGATAGGTCCACCAGCCCTGCGGGCCGGGTATCCGGTCGATCAGGTCGGGTGCGCGGAAATAGGTGGATTGCACGCGCTGGATGACGGCATCGCCATGCAGCGTCGCGCCAATCGCCTTGCGGATGATGGAGCGGCCGCCATCGCAGCCGATCAGATAATCGGCGCGGATTTCCACCGGCGCACCACCGTCCAGCGATCGGCCGTATGCGGTGACGCCATCCTCATCCTGCCGATAACCGTCGATCTGCGTGCGGTTGAGGATGTTGATGCCGGGATGTTCGGCCGCGCGTCGCGATAAAATCGGTTCGAAGAATATCTGGTTCACGCGATGCGGCGGTTCCGCCGTCGGCCACCAGCTGTCGGGGCTGTCGGTGGCGGTGAAGCGATCGCGCCTGCACGGAATGGTGATGCGCTGAAAGGCGGGGCGCGATGCCGTTGGCCGAAAGACGATGTCGTTGGGATAATCGTCGGGAAGGCCGGCGGCGCGTACCTCCCGCGACAGGCCGAGGCGGCGTAATATTTCCATCGTGCGGGACGAAATATGGTTGCACTTCACGCTGGGCGGTTCATGCGCGGGGCGTGTTTCGGCAATGGTGACGGCAATGCCGCGCATGGCAAGGTCCATCGCGAGACAAAGGCCCACCGGCCCTGCACCGACGATCAGCACCGATGTCTCGATCATGGCGTTACCGCGTTTTTGTCTGCGGCCGGCATGGCCCTGTTCGGCAAATGGTGCAGTTTCACGATCCTCTTTCCCCCTTTTGCCTTTGTCGATGCGCTGCATCCGGCCTGATGACGGACCATGGCCGGCGCAATCGATGAATCATTGGCTGGCAGCCCGCAACCGCCGCAAAGCATCTTCACAAATGAGTGAAAATAATCCATTGATCAATCAACAAACGGCTGCCGCGTCGATGAAGGTCGCGGTGGTCGAATGGAGGAGGAGGGTTGCCCCTGAATATCCTGATCCATGGTGACGCACCCATATTCCGCATGGAAAGGGCGGGCGCCCGATGGACAGGATGGTTCGATTTTTACCAGCAACACGGGGACGGGCGGCTTTGCGCCGCTGTCCCGGGAAGAGGATCGCCAGGACATGAGCCAGTTTCCCAAAACGCCAAGCTTTACCGATTTCAACACCCCGTCGCGGATCGAGGCGGATATTGCCGATCTGTCGCATGATGGAGAGATTCCGCCCGAACTGAACGGCGCCTTTTATCGTGTGCAGCCCGATCCGCAGTTTCCGCCGCGTCTGGGCGATGACATCGCATTCAACGGCGACGGCATGATCACCCGTTTCCACATCCATGATGGCCAGTGCGATTTCCGCCAGCGCTGGGCGCACACCAACAAGTGGAAGCTGGAACGGGAAGCCGGCAAGGCGCTGTTCGGCGCCTATCGTAATCCGTTGACCGACGATGAAAGTGTCAAGGGCGAGATCCGCTCCACCGCCAATACCAATGCCTTCATCTATGGCGGCAAGCTGTGGGCGATGAAGGAAGACAGCCCCGCGCTGTTGATGGATCCGGCGACGATGGAAACTATCGGCTTTGAAAAGTTCGGCGGCAAGATGACCGGCCAGACCTTCACCGCCCATCCCAAGATCGATCCGAACACCGGCAATATGGTGGCGATCGGCTATGCCGCCAGCGGCCTGTGCTCCGACGATGTCACCTATTATGAGGTCAGCCCCGAGGGCGAACTGCTGCGCGAAGTGTGGTTCAAGGTGCCCTATTACTGCATGATGCACGATTTCGGCGTGACCGAGGATTATCTGATCCTGCACATCGTGCCGTCGATCGGCAGCTGGGAACGGCTGGAAAAGGGCCTGCCGCACTTCGGCTTCGACACCACGCTGCCGGTCTACCTGGGCGTCATCCCCCGCCGCGACGATGTTCGCCAGGAAGACATCCGCTGGTTCAAGCGCGACAATTGCTTTGCCTCGCATGTGCTCAATGCATGGCAGGAAGGCACGAAGATCCACTTCATCGTGCCCGAAGCGAAGAACAACATGTTCCCCTTCTTCCCCGATGTGCATGGCGCGCCGTTCAACGGCGTTGAAGCGATGAGCAAGCTGACCGACTGGGTGGTGGACCTGTCGTCCAACGGCGAGGAGTTTGCCGAAATCCGGCAGCTGACCAATACCGCCAGCGAGTTTCCGCGGATCGACGACCGCTTCACCGGCCGCAAGAACCGCTATGGCTGGGGCCTTGAAATGGACATGACCCGGCCGTGCGACCTGAAGGGCGGTAGCGCTGGCGGAATGCTGATGAACTGCCTGTTCCTGAAGGATCTGGAAACCGGTGCCGAACAGCATTGGTGGTGTGGCCCGGTCAGCTCGTTGCAGGAACCCTGCTTCATCCCGCGCAGCAAGGATGCGCCGGAAGGCGACGGCTGGATCATCCAGGTGTGCAACCGTCTGGAAGAACATCGCAGCGACCTGCTGATCTTCGAAGCGCTGAACATCGAAAAAGGCCCGGTGGCAACGGTGCATATTCCGATCCGTCTGCGCTTTGGCCTGCATGGCAATTGGGCCAATGCCGAAGAGATCGGCCTGGCCGCCTGAAATCGCTGCGGCCCGGCTGTGCCGGGTCGTCGGTAAAGGGCTGATTGCAAAGGGTGCTGCCGGCTGCGAATGGCTGGCGGCACCCTTTGTCACATCAGACATGGCGTATGGCCGTCCGTTGCCATGTTAATTTACTTCTCCCGCGTGTGCGGCAGCCCTGCCGCTTCACGCAGGTCGTTCCGGCGACGATTCGGCTGAGAAACGGGCGGCCGCTCACAGAATCAGGACGTGCGCCCGGACGTGTGGTGTGGCCGCTTCCATGCGGACTGTAATGATTGGCTGACGTGCAAATCGGCTGCCGGATTGATTTAGGCCATGCCTGGTGAGCAGAGATTCGGGTTGGCACTTGCCGCTGATGATTCGGCGCCGGTTACCGCCAGATCCAGTGAAACCGCCGGAATCGGCGAAAACATGGGGAAGGGGCCGGAAAAGAAAAAACGGCCGAAAATCGGCCGCTCTTCTTGCGGTCCCGATCATGATCGGGACCAAATGGTGCCCAGGAAAGGACTCGAACCTTCACGACCTTGCGGCCACTGGCACCTGAAGCCAGCGCGTCTACCAATTCCGCCACCTGGGCAGGTGTGCTTTGGAGCGGCGCCTTTACGAGGCAAAAGGGCGGCTTGTCAACGCGTTCGTGTGAGGGCATTGGGCTTTTCACGAAATTTTTTTGCTCCATCAGGCGAAGGACTTGGAAAATGGCGCTGGAAAAGACGGGCCAGCTGGTAACGGTGATCGGCGCTTCGGGCTTCGTCGGCCGCTATGTGGTGCAGGAACTGTGCCGTTCGGGCGTGCTGGGCGGCACTGGCGTTCGCGTTCGCGCGCTTTGTCGCAATACCACGGCCGCACTGTTCCTGAAGCCGCTGGGCGGCCTTGGCCAAGTGCAGATCGGCGGTGTCGACATCACCCGGCCGGACAGCCTGGCTGCGGCTCTTGCCGGCTCTGACGTGGTGATCAACCTTGTCGGCGTGCTGAACGGCGATTTCGGCCGCATCCAGGCCAGTGGCGCGGAAGCGGTGGCAAAGGCCGCGCGCGCAGCCGGGGCCGGGGCGCTGGTGCATGTGTCGGCCATTGGCGCCGATCCCGAATCGCCGTCCGCCTATGGGCGCAGCAAGGGCGAGGGGGAAGCATTGGTGCGCGCCGCCTTCCCCGGCGCCACCATCATCCGCCCGTCGGTTGTGTTCGGACCGGAAGACAATTTCATCAACCGACTGGCGCGGATGGTGCGCACGCTGCCAGTGGTGCCGGTGGTTCGCCCCGCCGTCCGGTTCCAGCCGATCTGGGTGGGGGATCTGGCACAGGCGATCGCCAGGGCGGCGGTGGATCACGTAACCTATGGCGGCCGTGTTTTCGAACTGGGCGGGCCACGCACCTACAGCTTTGAGGAGCTGGTGCGCTGGGTGGTGGAAACCGTGCGTTGTCGCCGGTCCATCATCGCCGTTCCCGATTGCATTGGTTCGATGATCGCCTCGGCAGGCTTTCTGCCCGGCGCGCCGATCACCAAGGACCAGTGGCTGATGCTGCAGAGGGACAATGTGGTTGCACCCGGCGCCGAAGGCATTGCCGCATTCGGCATCGAACCTTCCCCGCTGGAGGCGATCGCCCCGTCATGGCTGGTGCGTTATCGCAAGCACGGCCGTTTCAACATCCCCACTGCCGCCGAAGCACGCTGATCCATGACCCCTTCGTTGTTGACGGTCGTGCTCCTCGGCATTGTCGAGGGGCTGACAGAGTTCCTGCCCGTATCGTCGACGGGCCATCTGATCCTTGCCGGGGCGCTGCTCGGCTGGCATGGCGAGGCGTCGAAAACATTCGACATCGTTATTCAGCTTGGTGCCATCCTTGCCGTCATCGTCGTTTATTGGCGGCGCTTCTTCAATGTGATTATCGGCCTGTTCAGCTGGCGTCAGGGGGCGGTGGCCTTCACGCGCAACGTGCTGCTGGGCTTTCTGCCGTCGGTCGTCGTCGGTGCCTTTGCCTATAAGGCGATCAAGCGGCTGATGGAATCGCCGCTGGTGGTCGCCGTGGCGCTGATCGTCGGCGGGATCGCCATTTTGCTGATCGAGCGGATGGTGAAGCGGCATGACGTTCATACGGTCGAGGATATCAGCGCCCGTCGTGCGCTTGGCGTTGGCCTTGCGCAATGTCTGGCGATGATCCCGGGCGTCAGCCGTTCGGGCGCCACGATCATGGGTGCGCTGTCATTGGGCATCGATCGGCGCACCGCCGCAGAATACAGCTTCTTCCTTGCGGTGCCGACGATGATCGCGGCTTCGATCTACGACATCTACAAATCCCATGGCGCGCTCGATCTGGGCAATATGCAGGCAATCGGCCTCGGGTTCGTTATCTCCTTCGTCGTCGCATTGATGGTGGTGCGCGGTTTCGTCGCCATTGTCTCGCGCTATGGATTCGCGCCTTTTGCCTGGTATCGGATCATCGCCGGCGGCATCGCATTGGTGCTGCTGCTGCTGATGTAGAAGGTCCGTATCGGACCTGTTAATCGAGGTATCAAAGCCATTCGGTCAAGGCCACCCAAAAGGAAACAAAGGATATGTAAGTAATGCTGACCTATCCTTTGTTATTCACGTGACTTGGCCGTTTTTTTGAGCTATGGAACGCGGCGTAAACAGGAGTCGCCCCATGGCAGAAAACAAGATGCTGCGCTTTGTCAGCAAGCAGCAAAGCTATCCCGAAAAGCGGGTCGCCGAAGAGCGGGACGATGATTTCCTGGAGATTTCGCGCGCGTTCATCGTGGAAAAGGCCGAGGAACAGTCGTCGCGCTGCTCGCAATGCGGCGTGCCCTATTGCTCGGTCCATTGCCCGCTCAACAATCATATTCCGGACTGGCTGCGCCTGACCGCCGAAGGGCGGCTGCGCGAGGCCTATGAGCTTTCCAACAGCACTTCCACCATGCCTGAGATCTGCGGCCGCATCTGCCCGCAGGACCGGCTGTGCGAAGGCAATTGCGTTATCGAGTTTTCCGGCCATGGCGCCGTGACCATCGGCGCGGTTGAAAAGTTCATCACCGATACCGCCTGGAAAAATGGGTGGGTGGAGCCGGTGCAGGTACTGGCCGATCGTTCCGGCCAGTCGGTCGGCGTCGTCGGTGCCGGCCCGGCCGGGCTGACTGCGGCGGAACTGCTGCGCGTCAAGGGCTATGACGTTCATGTCTATGACCGGCATGATCGCGCGGGCGGCCTGCTCACCTATGGCATCCCCGGCTTCAAGCTGGAAAAGGATGTGGTGATGCGCCGTGTGCAGCGGCTTGTCGATGCGGGCATTCATTTCCACACCGATTTCGAGGTCGGCCGCGACGCCAGCCTTGCCGAACTGCGCGAACGCCATGATGCGGTGCTGATCGCCACCGGCGTCTACAAGGCGCGCGACATCAAGGCGCCGGGTGTGGGCAATGGCGGCGTGGTCAAGGCGCTGGACTATCTGATCGCATCCAACCGCAAGGGCTTTGGCGACACCGTGCCCGCGTTCGAGGACGGCAGCCTGAACGCCGCCGGCAAGAATGTGGTGGTGATCGGCGGTGGCGATACCGCAATGGACTGTGTGCGCACCGCCATTCGTCAGGGCGCCACTTCGGTGAAATGCCTCTATCGCCGCGACCGGGCGAACATGCCCGGTTCGCAGCGCGAAGTCGCCAATGCCGAGGAAGAGGGCGTCGATTTCGTCTGGCTTTCTGCGCCGGAAGCGTTTGAAGGCGAAGGCAATGTCGCCGGCGTACGCGCCATCCGCATGCGCCTTGGCCAGCCCGACGCCAGCGGCCGCCGCGCGCCGGAGCCGGACCCCGGTTCCGAATTCCGCCTCGATGCCGATCTGGTCATTCAGGCCCTTGGTTTCGAGCCGGAAGACCTGCCGGGTGCCTTTGGCGCCGATGATCTTTCGGTGACGCGCTGGGGCACGTTGCGCGTCGACCATCGCACCATGCAGACCAGCATCGATGGCGTGTTCGCGGCGGGCGACATCGTGCGCGGTGCATCGCTGGTGGTGTGGGCCATCCGTGACGGCCGCGATGTGGCGGCGAAAATGCACGCCTATCTCACCGGCCGGGCTGACGCATCGCCGCCGATGTCGGTGGACGTGGTCGCCGCTGCCTGAGCCGATGGCGGCATGATCCGGCGGACGGGGGTGGCCCAGCGCCATCCCCGCGGCCGGCAATGAACAAGGCTTTCCAAAGCCAGCAAGGAACAGCAGGGGCGTTCGTCGCCCCTTGAAGTGGAAAGGTCCAAGGATGACCGGGCAGACCAGTTTCATCGCCAGCGATGCCGAACGCCAGCGGATTGCCGAACAGGGCATGTATCGCCCCGATCTGGAAAGCGACGCCTGCGGCGTCGGCCTTGTCGCGGCGATCGACGGCAAGCCTTCGCGCCGCGTGGTGATGTCCGCCATCGATGCGCTGAAGGCGGTGTGGCACCGTGGCGCTGTCGATGCCGACGGCAAGACCGGCGATGGCGCGGGTATCAATGTCGAGCTGCCGGTCGCCTTTTTCGAGGAAGCGATCGAACGGTCCGGCCACCGCCCGCTGCCGAACCTGCTGGCCGTGGGCCAGGTGTTCCTGCCGCGCACCGATCTGGCCAGCCAGGAAGTCTGCCGCACCATCGTCGAATCCGAAATCATCGATTTCGGCTACACCATCTATGGCTGGCGTCAGGTGCCTGTCGATGTATCGGTGATCGGCGAAAAGGCGATGATGACCCGGCCGGAGATCGAACAGATCATGATCGCCGGACCCATGCCGGGCGAGGGCAGCGCCGAGGAATTTGAGAAGAACCTCTATCTCATCCGCCGCCGGATCGAGAAGAAGGTGATCGAGGCGCAGATCCAGGGTTTCTACATCTGTTCGCTGTCGTGCCGGTCGATCATCTACAAGGGCCTGTTCCTTGCGGAGGCGCTGTCGGTTTTCTACCCCGATCTGCTGGACGAGCGGTTCGAAAGCCGCTTTGCAATCTTCCACCAGCGTTATTCCACCAACACCTTCCCGCAGTGGTGGCTGGCGCAACCCTTCCGCACGCTTGCCCATAATGGCGAGATCAACACCATCCGGGGCAACAAGAACTGGATGAAGAGCCATGAGATCAAAATGGCTTCGATCGCCTTTGGCGAGCATTCGGAAGACATCAAGCCGCTGATCCCGGCCGGCGCGTCGGATACCGCCGCGCTCGATGCCGTGTTCGAAGTGCTGTGCCGCGCCGGCCGCGATGCGCCGACCGCAAAGCTGATGCTGGTGCCGGAAGCCTGGCAGAAGGACACCATGATGCCCTTTGCGCATCAGGACATGTATGCCTTCTTCGCCAGCGTGATGGAACCATGGGATGGCCCGGCCGCACTGGCGATGACCGATGGCCGCTGGGTGGTTGCCGGCATGGACCGCAACGCGCTTCGCCCGCTGCGCTATTCCGTGACCAACGACAATCTGCTGATCGTCGGTTCGGAAACCGGCATGGTGGTGGTGCCTGAATCGACCATTGTCCAGAAGGGCCGGTTGGGGCCGGGCGAAATGATCGGCGTCGATCTGGATGAAGGCGTCTTCTATCACGACCGGGAGATCAAGGACCGCATCGCCGCGGCCCAGCCTTATGGCGAATGGGTGAAGGGCTTCACCAATTTCGCCGACCTTCCGGGTGCCTCGGGCGAGGAGCCGAACGGCGGCTTCGATCGCAAGGAACTGATGCGCCGGCTGGTTGCCGCCGGCTGCACGCTGGAAGACATGGAACTGATCCTGTCGCCGATGGTGGACGATGCCAAGGAAGCCGTCGGCTCCATGGGCGACGACACGCCGCTTGCCGTCATTTCGGACAATCCGCGCAGCGTCAGCCATTTCTTCCGCCAGAACTTCAGCCAGGTCACCAACCCGCCAATCGATTCACTGCGCGAAACGCGGGTGATGAGCCTGAAGACGCGTTTCGGCAATCTGGCCAATATCCTTGACCGCGAGACGCGCCAGCAGGGTGTGATGGTCCTCGATTCACCAGTGCTCACCAACAAGGAATGGGCGCTGCTGAAGGATCATTTCGGCAATGCCGCCGCGCAGATCGACTGCACCTATTCGGCAAAGGACGGCCCCGATGCGCTTCGCCGGTCGATCGCGCGCATCCGCCAGGAGGCGGAACAGGCGGTGCGCGAAGGCCGCACCGAAGTGTTCCTGACCGACGAGAACATCAGCGCGGACCGCGTGGCCGTTCAGATGATCCTTGCCGCAGCGGCAGTGCATACGCATCTGGTGCGCAAGGGGCTGCGGTCTTTCGCCAGCATCAACGTGCGTTCCGCCGAATGCCTCGACACCCATTATTTCGCAGTGCTGATCGGCGTCGGCGCGACCACGGTGAACGCCTATCTGGCGCAGGAAGCGATTGCCGACCGCCATGCACGCGGTCTGTTCGGCGATCGTCCGCTCACCGAATGTGTCGAGCGGTTCCGCAAGGCGATCAATGACGGTCTTCTCAAGATCATGTCGAAGATGGGCATTGCCGTCATCTCCAGCTATCGCGGCGGCTATAATTTCGAGGCGGTGGGCCTCAGCCGTGCGCTGGTGAACGATCTTTTCCCCGGCATGCCGTCAAAGATCTCTGGCGAAGGCTATGCATCGCTGCAGTTCAGCGCGACCGATCGCCATGCGCTCGCCTATGACGAGCAGGTGGTTTCGCTGCCGGTCGGCGGGCTTTACCGCCACCGCGCGGGCGGTGAAACGCACGCCTATTCGGCGCAGCTGATGCATCTGTTGCAGACATCGGTTTCGACCGACAGCTTCTCCACCTATATGCAGTTCTCGCGCGGGGTGCGTGATCTGCCGCCGGTCTATCTGCGCGACCTGCTGGAGTTCAACTTCGCCGATCAGCCGGTACCGATCGACGAGGTGGAATCGATCACCGAAATCCGCAAGCGCTTCGTCACGCCCGGTATGTCGCTGGGTGCGTTGAGCCCCGAGGCGCATGAAACGCTGGCGATTGCGATGAACCGCATCGGCGCCAAGGCGGTGTCGGGCGAAGGCGGTGAAGACCGCAGCCGCTACACCCCCTATGAAAATGGCGACAATGCCAATTCGCCGATCAAGCAGATCGCGTCGGGCCGTTTTGGCGTGACGGCGGAATATCTGAACGCGGCGGAAGAGCTGGAGATCAAGGTCGCGCAGGGCGCCAAGCCGGGTGAGGGCGGGCAGCTGCCCGGCTTCAAGGTGACCGAGATGATCGCCCGCCTGCGCCATTCGACGCCGGGCGTGATGCTCATCTCCCCGCCGCCGCACCACGACATCTATTCGATCGAGGATCTGGCGCAGCTGATCTATGATCTCAAGCAGATCAACCCGCGCGCGCGGGTGTGCGTGAAGCTGGTGTCGTCGGCCGGTATCGGCACGGTGGCAGCCGGTGTCGCCAAGGCGCATGCCGATGTCATCCTGGTGTCCGGTAATGTCGGCGGCACGGGCGCATCGCCGCAGACGTCGATCAAATATGCCGGCACGCCCTGGGAAATGGGGCTGAGCGAAGTCAATCAGGTGCTGACGCTCAATGGCTTGCGCCACCGCGTCAAGCTGCGCACCGACGGTGGTCTGAAGACCGGGCGCGACATTGTGATCGGTGCGATCCTGGGTGCTGAGGAATTCGGCATCGGTACGTTGTCGCTGGTTGCCATGGGCTGCATCATGGTGCGCCAGTGCCATTCGAATACCTGCCCGGTGGGCGTGTGCACACAGGACGAGGCGCTTCGCCAGAAGTTCGTCGGCACGCCTGAAAAGGTGATCAACCTGATGACCTTCATCGCCGAGGAAGTGCGCGAGACACTGGCCCGGCTGGGCGCGCGCAGCCTTGATGAAGTCGTCGGCCGAACGGAACTGCTCCGTCAGGTCAACCGCGGTGCCGAACATCTGGACGATCTGGATCTCAACCCGATCCTCGCCAAGGTGGATGCGCCCGATCATCATCGCCGCTTCACGCTCAATACCTTCCGCAACGATGTGCCCGACAGCCTTGATGCGGAAATGATCCGCGATGCGCGGCCGGTGTTCGAACGCGGTGAGAAGATGCAGCTGACCTATACGGTGCGGAACACGCATCGTGCGGTGGGAACGCGGCTTTCGTCGGAACTGGTGCGCAAATACGGCATGGACGGCCTTGCCGAAGGCCATGTGCATGTGCGCCTGCGCGGGTCGGCGGGCCAGTCTCTCGGCGCCTTTGGCGTCAAGGGGCTGAAGCTGGAAGTGTTCGGCGATTCCAACGACTATGTCGGCAAGGGTCTGTCGGGCGCGACCATTGTCGTGCGGCCGATGGTGTCCTCGCCGCTGGAAAGCCAGCGCAACACCATCATTGGCAACACCGTGCTTTACGGCGCAACCAGCGGCAAGCTGTTCGCGGCCGGCCAGGCGGGTGAACGCTTTGCCGTCCGCAATTCCGGCGCGCAGGTGGTGATCGAAGGCTGCGGCGCGAATGGTTGCGAATATATGACCGGCGGTACCGCCGTCATCCTCGGCAGGGTAGGCGACAATTTCGGCGCCGGCATGACCGGTGGCATGGCGTTCATCTATGACCCGGACGGCGATTTCGAAAGGCGCGTCAACCCGGAAAGCATCGTCTGGCAGCGCCTTGCCTCCGCCCGTTGGGAGGAAAGACTGAAGGCGCTGGTCGAGGAACATTGCGGTGAGACGGACAGCCGCTGGGCACAGACCATCCTTGCGGACTGGGACCGGGTACGCGAACATTTCTGGCAGATCTGCCCCAAGGAAATGATCTGCCGGCTCGATTATCCGCTGTCGGACGATACGACTTCGGTCGCTGCCGAATAAGCCGGGGCAACCGAAACGGAAATGCCACGGACGCGGTGTGATAATGCTGCTGGCGCATCGCGGGGGCGCTGATTAATGTCCCCCGCGATGTGGCATCTCTATCAATATGCGCTTTGTCCATTTTCCCGGAAGGTCAGGCTTGCCCTGGCTGAAAAGGGGGTGGAATGCGAACTTGTGCGCGAACTGCCGTGGCAGCGGCGGGACGAATTCCTGAACCTGAACCCGGCCGGCCAGACGCCGACGATGGTGAACAGCGCCAACGGGCATGTTCTGGCCGATTCCGTCGCCATCTGCGAATATTTTGAAGAAACGGTGGAAAAAATGCCGTTGCTGGGCGGAAGCGCGTTCGAACGTGCTGAAACCCGCAGGCTGATCAGCTGGTTCGATCAGAAATTCTATGCCGAAGTGACTTTGCCGATGCTGACGGAGCGAATGTACAAGCGGCTGGTGCGCCGCTCCGCGCCCGATGGCACGGCACTGCGTGAATCAATCAAGGCCGCCAACAACCAGCTGGATTATATCGAATATCTGCTGGACCATCGCCGCTGGCTGGCGGGGCCGGCATTTTCGCTTGCCGATATTGCCGCCGCCGCCCATCTTTCGGTATCAGACTATCTGGGCGGGATCGACTGGCGTGGCCATGCACAGGCGGTGCAATGGTATTCGGCGATCAAGTCACGCCCCACCTTCCGCCCGCTGCTGATGGAGCGGATGGAAGTGATTTCTCCCCCCGCCCATTATGACAAGCTGGATTTCTGATCCTTTGCGTGCCGCCTGCCAAAGGGCAGGGCGGGGCCACCCGATCCGGTTTTCAGAACACCCTTGCGGAACCAGCGCGCGGCCAGGGCGATGGTGATTGCCACCCACAGCAATTGCCAGCACAGCGCCGCCAGATGCGGCCATAGCGTCGGGGAAAGCCCGGCCCGACCGATCATCGCCAGCGGTGAGCTATAGGGGAACAGCGCCACGGCAAGGCGCACCGCCGGCGCATCATGCATCAGCGCAATGCCGGCCATGCCATAAAGCACCAGCTGCGCGACCGTTATCGGCAGCGACAGCGTCTGGATCTGCCGGATGCTGGATGCCTGTGCGCCAACGGCAAGCAGCACGGCACCGATCAACAGATAATTGACCGTGAAATAGGCAAGGCCAAGCAGCGCGAACGCCGTCCAGCCAACGGCCGGGGCAGGAACGTCCGCCAGCATCTGCGGCGCGAACAGCCAGAATGCGGTCACGGCCATTACACCCCATGCCGCCAGTCCGACAAGCGAGGCACCAAGCATGGCCAGCAGCTTGCCGGCAAATATCGCAGGCATGGGCGCGGCGGCGGCTAGCACCTCTATCACCTTGTTCGCCTTTTCCTCGACGAAGTTGGAAATCAGCACTCCGGCCAGCATCAGTGTGAGGACGAACAGCCCGGTCTGGGCGGAACGGGCAAAGCGGCGCCGCTCGCGCGATTGGTCCCGGTCCTGCCCATCATCATCGGTAAGCCGATGCACTGCAAGCGTCGCGGGCGCGGCCTGAAGTCCATGGGTGGACAGGGTCTGCCGTTCCGCCGCCTGCGTCAGCAACAGGCTGGCATAGGCTCTTGCCGCCGCAATGCCCTTTTCATCACCCCACAGCACGGCGCGCCGGCCATTGCTGGCCAGCAATGCCATGGGTGTCAAAGGATCGGCAAGCATTGCCCCGGCCTGTGCCGTGTCGTCGATATCGGCCAGCGGCGACATCGGGTGAAGGCGCATCGGTGCAAGCCTTGCCCGGTCCAGATTCCGATGTACGGCCATGATGGCCGATGCCTCGCCCGCCGGCGCGGACAGGGTGAGCAGCGGTGGTCCGTCCGCCTCGTCCCGGCCGGATTCGATCGCGCCGAAAATCGCCCCGAACAGCACCGGCAACAAAGGTGCGGCAAGAAAGAGCAGGAAGGTGCGCGAAACCACTGTTGCCATAAAGTCGCGCCTGGCGATGACAAGACTGGTGCGCAAAAGCCGGGCGATCATGGCCGCCCTCCCGCACCGTGGTCGGCATGGGCGCTGTCATCCTCCCCGGCAAGCACGTCCGTCCCCAGCATGGCGACAAAGGCATCGTGCAGGCTGGGGCGTTCGATGGACAGTGCTTCTATGCCCGCGCCACCATCGATCAACCGGGTCAGCAACGGCTCTATCCCCTCATCGGGCAGGGAGAAATGCCACCCCCGATCATCGGTGGTGCTATTGTCGGGCAAGGCGTCCCGCCATGATCCCTCCGCTGCCCGAGTGACGAGGTGGACCACCGGCCGCAATGTCGCGCGTGCCTCAGCGACGCTGCCGGTGAAGCGCACGCGTCCCTTGCCGATGATGGTCAGCGCTTCGCACAGCCGTTCGGCATGGGCCATGACATGGGTGGAAAAGACGATCGTCGCGCCACGGTCCCGTTCCGCCAGAATAAGGGCTTCGAGCCGCGCCTGATTGAGCGGGTCAAGGCCGGAAAAAGGTTCGTCCAGCACCACCAGTGCGGGGCGGTGAACGAAGGCGGCCAAAAGCTGTACCGTCTGCGCCATGCCCTTGGACAGGGTGCGGATCGGCTGCCGCGCGGCATCGGCAAGCCCATTGGCGGTGAGCAGGACGTCGGCCCGCCGCCGTGCCTCGCCAAGCGGCAAACCGCGCAATGCACCCAGAAAAGCAATCGCTTCCCGTGCGGTCATCGCCGGGTAAAGGCCGCGTTCCTCGGGCAGATAGCCGATCATCGACGCAGCCTGTGCCGGATCGTCATGTCCAAGCACAATGCGGCTGCCCCGGTCAGGATCGATGATGCCCAGCAACATCCTGATCGTCGTCGTCTTGCCTGCACCATTGGGGCCAAGCACGCCATGGATCTCCCCTTGTTCGACAGTCAGGGAGACATTGTCGACGATCCGCCGGCCGCCGAAATATTTGACCAGCCCTGAAGCCTCTATCGCAAGCGCCATGGTGTTCCCGATATTGTCTATGTCCAGCCAGATGCCGCTTCAGGTGAAAAGGATCCGTTAATCGCCGTGGCCGGCGATGAACCATGCCCTGCCTGCGTCCGCATCTTACAGCGCCAGCGCAAGCTGTGCTGCCTCCCCATCATCGGCGCTGGTCAGGTTGGACAGGCTGATGCCGATCAGGCGGATGCCCAGCGGCAGTGGGAAAAGCGATGAAAGCAGTTCCGCTCCGCCACGCTCAAGCTCCTTCCGCGCGGCGACAGGCGATACGGAGGTGCGGCTGCGGGTGATGATGCGGAAATCGGAATAGCGCGCCTTCAACGTCACCGTCCGCCCGAACATGCGGTGCCGTTCCACATGTTTCCAAACCGAATCGATGCATGGCCGCAACCGCTCCAGCAATGCATCATAGCTGTCCAGATCCTGCGCGAACGTTGTTTCGGAACCGATGGATTTGCGCGGCCGGTCGGGGCGAACCTCGCGATCGTCTATCCCGCGCGCGATGGAATGATAAAAGCCGCCGGCCTTGCCGAAATGACCCTGCAGGAACGGCAACGGGCATTTACGAAGGTCTGCGCCGGTGAGGATGCCCAGCTGGTTCATCCGTGCGGCCGTAACCGGGCCGATGCCGTGGAACCGGCCGACCGGCAGCGGCGCGACGAACGCCATCCCCTTGCCTGGCGGGATCACCCACAGCCCGTCCGGCTTGCGATAATCGGATGCCAGCTTTGCCAGAAACTTGTTGTACGATACCCCCGCCGATGCGGTGAGGCCGGTTTCCTTCAGGATGCGGGCCTTTATTTCCCGTGCGATGTCTGTCGCATGGGGCATGTGCTTCAGATTTTCGGTGACATCCAGATAGGCCTCGTCCAGCGACAAAGGTTCCACCAGCGACGTGTAATCGGCAAAAATGGCGCGAATCTGGGTGGATAGCTGTCGATAGACGTCAAACCGCGGCGGTACGAACAACAGATGTGGACATTTGCGCCGGGCCGTTGCCGACGGCATGGCGGATCGCACGCCAAAGGTCCGTGCCTCATAGCTGGCGGCGGCAACCACGCCACGACCGCCTGCGCCGCCCACCGCGAGCGGCTTACCGCGAAGGGCCGGGTCGTCGCGCTGTTCGACCGACGCGAAAAATGCATCCATGTCGACATGGATGATCTTGCGCATCATCGGGCCGTGTGGCTGGGGTTGATCGTCCATGCTATCGTCGGTCGCGGAACAGGATGGCAACATCCTAGCCGCTTTCACCGTGTTGCAACAAGCCCATAGCGGGCTGTCGATCACAGGCAACGGAACATCGTGGACCCCTTGTTCGTTTTCCCCACTGAAGTGGGAGCGACGATATGCACAGCGTCATCTATGTGCTGGCCATTATGGGATGCAGCGACGGAAGCGGCAATTGCCAGCAGCTTTCGGTCGAACCCGTGGTCTATGCCACGCAGGATCGCTGCAACCGTAACATGACCAAGGCGCTGATGGACCACGCCAATCTGGATTACCCCCGGATCACGGCGCAATGCCGCCAAGCCACGGCGGTGGAAACCGCGTCGCTGCTCCACATCAGTAAGGGATGAACGCAAGCCGGCTGACGTTTCAGCAAGGCGTTTTGGCGCTCATCGAGGTGATGAATGATCGAGAAGAAACACGGCCAGAAGGGCGCACATGGCACCTCCGGCGATGCAGCAATGGCCGAAAGCCTTCGCACCATCGCCCGTGGCAATGGTTTGGATGGTGCCAGCAGCGATATGCTGGAAAGTGCAGCCACCCGGCTGGAAGAACTGAATGAATCGCTTCGTCACATGAAGGCGCGGCTTTATGTCGCCAGCACATTGATTGGTGAGCTGGCACAGGAAAGCGAACGGCTGCGTAACGGCAACAAAAGCGTTTAGCGCGATAAGGCTTTCGCCGCGCACCATCCACCGCCCCGCGTCACCGATGCCGGATCATTGTCCCCGTTCAGCGGTTTTATCATCATGAGCGCGGGTGTCTGAAAGGCAGTCAAATGAAGATTCAATCATCAAAAGTGATGCTGATCACTGGCGCGTTGCTCGTTTCCACACCGGCCGTTGCACAGGTCGGCGTGGGTGGTGCAGGCGTGGGTGGTGCAAATGTCGGCGGCGTCGGTGCAGGCACGGCAGGCGGCATCGGGGCCAATGTCGGTGCCAGCGGTGTTGTGAACAATGGTGTTAGCGCTGCCGGGTCCACCGTGCGTGGCACGACCAATTCCACAAGGCAGCATGTCGATGCCGCACGCGACCGTGCCGGCCGCACCACCGACCGGACGCGCGACAGTGTGCGCGATCGGGTCAACCGCAGCAATGCCGGCATCAGTGGCACCACCAGCGGCACGGTCAATGGATCGAACAATGGCCTTTCCGGCTCGACCGGAACCAATGTCAATGGCGGTGTCTCCACCCCCTCTGCCGGCGTTGGGGCAGGAACCTCCACCGGCATTGGCGGCAGTGTCTCGCCGGGTGGCGTCAGTGGATCCACATCCACTGGTGCGGGTGTCGGCGCTGCAACCCCGCCGCAATGATCCACGCCCTTCAGGAGAGGGCCTGTGACAAGGGGAGTGGCGCTGGCCGTCGCTCCCCTTTTTCATGAAAGGATGACGGATGCGGATCGGTGTCCCGCGTGAAATCAAGCCGCAGGAATATCGTGTCGGCATCACGCCGGAGGCGGCGCGCGAATATCTGCGCCACGGCCATGATCTGTTGATCGAAAGCGGCGCAGGCAGCGGCATTGGCGCCGCTGATGATGATTATGCCGCGCTTGGCGCCGTGATCGTCAACACGCGCGATGCGATATTCGCAGACGCCGACATGATCGTGAAGGTGAAGGAGCCGCAGCCAGACGAATGGGTGCTGCTGCGGCCCGGCCAAATATTGTTTGCCTATCTTCATCTTGCTGCCGATCCGCCACAGGCACGCGGGCTGGCCAGGTCCGGCTGCACCGCCATTGCGTATGAAACCGTGACCGACGGCCGGGGCGGCCTGCCGCTGCTCGCCCCGATGAGTGAGATCGCCGGGCGCATGGCGGTGGAATCGGCCGCCCTGTCGCTGCGCCGTCTGCAAGTCGGTCGCGGACTGTTGATGGGTGGCGTGCCGGGGGTGAACCCGGCACGGGTGCTGGTGATCGGCGGCGGTAATGTCGGCACACAGGCGGCCCGCATGGCAGTGGCGCTGGGTGCGGATGTGGTGGTGATCGACCGTTCGCTTGTCCGGCTGCGGGATCTGGACACCATGTTTCAGGGCCGTATCCGCACGCGCATGTCCACTGCCCATGCGATTGAGGAGGAAATCGCGCTGGCCGATGTCGTCATTGGCGCGGTGCTGATACCGGGCGCCAGCGCCCCGCATCTGGTGACGCGCGCCATGCTCGGGCGAATGAAAAAGGGTGCGGTGCTTGTCGATGTGGCGATCGACCAGGGTGGCTGCTTTGAGACATCGCGGCCGACGACGCATGAAGACCCTGTCTTCATCATCGACGGCATCCTCCATTATTGCGTCGCGAACATGCCGGGAGCAGTGCCGCTGACGGCATCACAGGCGTTGAACCACGCAACCCTGCCCTATGGTCTTGCACTGGCGGATAATGGCATTGCCGCGCTGCTGAAGGATGAAGGGTTTCTGAGCGGGCTGAACGTCCATCATGGGCAGATCACCAATGCGGCGGTGGCGCAAAGCCTTGGCGAAAAGATGGTGGACGCGCGGGCGGCGATCAGCGCGTGAGCCGCGTCTGTCCGACGGTCAGTTCCGATGATCAGTCGTAAAGGTCGATATTGGTTTCGATTCGTCTCAACATGTCGCGCAGCATTTCGATTTCCTGTTCGCTGAACCCTTCCAGCGCCAGTTGTTGATGGCGGCAGGCAGCGGGGCATATCTTGTTCGACGCAGCCATGCCGCTGCGGGTGAGTGCGACATCGGTCATTCGCGAATCATCGCTTGACGGCCGGCGCTGCACCAGTCCTTCCTGTTCAAGTTGAAGCACGATCCTGCTGACCGTTGGCTGTTCCATCAATGCATTTTCGGCAATTCTGCCAATGGTCATCGTGCCCATGGAACGCAGCACGCTCATCACCCGCCACTGCGACGGGTTCATCCCTATTGCCCGCAACCGGCTTTGCAGCCGCATGTGCAGCCGGTTGGTCGCACGATAAAGCTGATAGGGAAGATAATCTTCCAGCCAGCCATCCCCCTGTTCACCGATATCGTCGATCACGTCCACATCTTGTACCAAAACGGGCATCCTCCCCGGCTTTCGTCGCCGTCATTATTTGCCCAAGCTTCGGGGAAGCCGGGGGAATCGTCAACCGCGCATAGGGGTGATGCAGTTTCGCCCGGTGAAGGCTGTTGCGGCACGCCGGCTATCATGGAAAACACCGCCCATATCGATCAGGCCCTGCTGGAGGAAATGCCTTGTCCCGTCCCGCTGCCATTGCCGCGCTGAAGCGCCATTTTCCAACGGCGGGACATCTCGTCTATCTGAACAGCGGGTCATACGGGCTGCTGGCCGACAGTGTGCGTGCTGCCTTCAACGCCTATCTGGATGAACGCACCAGCCTTGGCGCCAATTGGGGTGGCTGGACCGACAGGGAAGAAGCGGTGCGCACCCGCATGGCGCAGCTGCTTGACGCCGATCCGGGGGAAATCGCCATCACTGCATCGGCATCCGCCGGGATCAACGCCTTTGCCAGCGGCGTGGATTTCAGCGACGGGCGCAACCGGGTGCTCGTCAGCCAATATGAATTTCCCACCAGCGCGCAGATCTGGCACGCACAGGCGGCGCGGGGCGCACAGGTCGAAATGGTGATGGAGGACGAAGGCGGTGCGCTGCCCGTCGCCCGGTTCGCCGAAATGATCGACGATCGCACCGCCGTGGTGGTGCTGTCGCATGTCTGCTATCGCCATGGCGGCAAAATCCCCGATGCCGATGTGCGGGAAATCACCCGTATCGCGCATGAACGCGGTGCGATGGTGATATTGGACGTGTTCCAGTCCATCGGCGCGGAAGTGATCGATGTGGCGGCGCTTGGCGTCGATGCCTGTGTCGGCGGTATGATGAAATATCTGCTCGGCACCGCCGGCATCGGCTTTCTCTATGTGCGCAAGGACCGGATCGCCACGATCAACCCCAGTGCGACGGGCTGGTTCGCGCAGGCGGACATCGGCGCCATGGATATTCTGGCCCACCGGCCAAGCATGGATGCACGCCGTTTTCAGGCAGGCACGCCGCCGGTGCCGAATTGCTTTGCCGCCGCTGCCGGGCTGGACATCATATTGCAGGCCGGGCCGGCGGCGATCGAGGAGGAGGTGCGGCGCATCACCCGCCATGCGATAGAGCGGCTGGATGCAGCCGGCATCGGCGTTGCAAGCCCCCGCCAGGACGAACGGCGCGGGCCATTGATCACCATCGCCGCGGCCGATGCGCCACAGCTGGTCGATCGGCTGATGCAGCGTTCCATCGTCACTTCATGCCGCGACGGGCGGCTGCGCGCGGGCTTTCACTTCTATAATGACGAGGAAGATGTCGATCGCTTTGTTGAAGCGCTGGCCGCCAATCGTGCATTGATCGGCCCGGCCGGGGCATAGGCAGCGATGCTGCCGGGCGACGGATAAGAGAAAAGCCGCTTAAAGCGGCTTTTCATAGATGCGATAGACCTTGTTGACCCTGCTGTCGATCGCTTCGGCAATCGACCGCATCGGGCCATTATCGTCGAGGATCCAGCCGATTTCACCGCGCCGGGCGTGATAATTGGCCACTGCATCGCGGCGGATATATTCGATCATCATGAACGCCAGCTGCGATGCCAGGCGGCTGGCCTGAAGCTTCTTCAAAACGCCCATCAGCGGCACGCGCATCGTCTTCACGCCCAGACTGCCCCGATTCAGGCGGTGCAGGCGCCACAGCAGCTTGGCCCAGCCGAACGGCAGCATATTGCCGTTCAGGTCGCGCTGAAGCTCGTTGATGTCGGGCAGGGTCATCATGAAGGCCACCGGCTCGCCATCCACCTCGGCGACGCGAATCAGATCTTCGAAGACGATCGGCTTCAGCTTCTTGCCGGCATAGGCGATTTCGGCCGGCGTAAGCGGCAGGAAACCCCAATTGTCGGCCCATGCATCGTTGAGGATCGACAGGATCAGCGCCGCTTCCTGATCGAAGCGGGATTTGTCGACCTCGCGGATATGGATGCGGCTGTTGCGTTCGCCCGACGCGACGATGCGCTGGATGATCGGCGGGAAGGGGCGGGTGATGTCCAGATCATAGGTGAGCAGGTCTTTCACCTGGCCATAGCCGGCCGCCTCGATCCAGCCTTCATAGACCGGCAGATGATGACCCATCATCACCGTGGGCGGATGGTCATGCCCCTTCACCAGCAGGCCGGGCTCGTCCCAGATGGAAATGCTGATCGGCCCCATCGAACGGGTCATGCCCTGTTCGCGCAGCCAGTTTTCGGCGGTGGCGATCAGCGCGTCGGCGGTTTCCTTGTCTTCCGCCTCGAACATGCCCCATTGGCCAAGGCCCGCGCCCATATGGGTGAGCACCAGATCGTCGATCTGCGCGGAAATGCGGCCAACGGCGCGGCCTTCGCGTTCGGCAAGGAAAAAGGCGGCCCGGCCATGTTCAAACCATGGGTTGGTCTTGGGGCTGATCAGCCCTTCAACCTCCATCTTCAATGGCGGTACCCAGTTCGGGTCGTTGGCATAAAGCCTGAACGGCAGATCGATGAATGTCTTGCGATCCGCCTTGCCGGAAACCGGGCGAACAATCACTTCCGCCATGACAGCCCTATTTCTTTGCGCGCTGGCGCGGGTGATCGGTATAGACGATCCCGCCGGACAGCTTCGCCACCCATGGGTAGGTCTTCGCAACTTCGGGCGTATAGCCGAGGTTGAACACCGTCGGGCTTTTCTTCGGGCGCTGTTCCCGCTCGTAAAATGTGCCGAACAGCTTGTCCCAGCTGAAATTGGTGATGCCGAAATTGCCGGTCTCGTCGTGGAAATGATGCGCCATGTGACGCGCCTTCATCGCGGCCAGCATCTTGTTCTTCGGCTTGTAGGACAGGTGCTGGATGCAATGGCAGAACTCATAGAAGCAGGTCGTCAGCAGCCCGGCGGCAAGGGCCGTCATCGCGGCGCCGAACCCGCCGATCAGCCAGCCCACCGGAATGGTGGCGGCCGCAATCGCCGGCAGCGTGGTGTAAAGCGCGCCGAACAGCACTTCCAGATGGTCCGGGTCCTGATGATGATCGTAATGGATGCGCTTCCAGGTGCGCGCCGTCAGCGAGGATTTGAACATCCACCGGCTGTGCAGCACCCAGCGATGCAGCACATACCAGACCAGCGGGTAGAGCAGCACCGCGGCCACGGCGGCAGCGACGTTCTGAAGTGCGGTCGCCGGCCGCCATATGGCAAAGCCGATGGCAACCATGCTCAACACCAGATAGGACTGGATGGCGTAATATTGAAAATAGGCCAGCACCAGTTCCCGCAGGGTCATCCTGTCGAGATAATGGGTGCGGCCCCAGATGCCGGGACGCTTAACGGACGCTGCGCTCACCGTCTTCTTCCTCATCAATCCTGCCGCCGGCCATACACGCCAGCACACATCACAGCCTTGTGCCGCTGCATTGAGGCGGTTTTGCGGCCCCTTTGGCGCAAAGGCAAGAACATGCGGTCCGCCGATGACCATAAGGTGATCGATGTCGTCCCCGGGGCCCAAGCCATCAGAACGCATCACATGCGACCAGACTTCCTGATTTTCGGTGCGGATCATGTAGCCCGGCGCGCAGTGGCAACAGCCGGCCGATTGCACATGCTCCCTTCATCTCTGGGCCGGGCATCGCCTTGAGCGTCAAAGCCGAAGTTTCTGCCTCGTCCGGCCCAGCGCAGCCTTGTCCTCCCCAGTCAGGCCGAGGCGTGCCGAAAGCCATGTGCCGCCGAACAGGCAGAACACGGCCAGGGCGATTTCCGCCGGCCATGGCAGTAGCGGGCGCAATGCCAGCAGCAGCAGGATGATGCCCATCGACACGCAAAGCCCGGTCGCCAATGCCCGGCCAAAGGGCGGCGCAAAGGGATTGAGGCCCTGGCCGCGCCGCAATTGCAGGATGCAGAACAGCGAGGAGGCGACAAGACCGGTGCCAACCGCGATCGCCATGCCCATGGCGGCGGCAAAGGGCAGCAGGATGGCAGCGGAAACGATTGCACAGCCAAGGCCGACGGCGCTGTTGATCACCGGATGCTGCATCTTGCTGGTCACTTGCTGAATGGCGGCGGCCGGCCCGCCGATCGCCTCCATCGCCCGCGCTGCGACCAGCGGAATGACCAGCCACAATGCTTCATGTCCGCGTGGACCGAACAGATGCAATATCGCCCAGCCGCCGCCGATCAGCACGGCGCTGATCGGCAGGGCAAGCACCGTCGAAAGCCGGGTGGCAAAGCCGTAAAGCGGCTGGATGGCGCCGCGATCGTCACGCGCCACGGCAGAGGCGAGGGGGCCGACGACATAGGAAAAGGCGATGCGCACCATCTGCACCAGGCTGGAGAGCTTGCGGGCAATGCCGTAAAGCCCCGCAGCCGTCGCGCCCGCCGCGCCGGGAAACCAGAGGTTGAGCACCACCGGCGGCGCATCGCCAAAGATGCGGCTGACGATGTTGGACGGCAGGACCGAAATGCCGGCAAGCCATGTCTGCGTCAGCGTTGTGGACGAAAACGGCTCGCTCAGCATCAGCTTCAGGTCGTAATAGCGCGACAGCAGCCTGATCGACAGCAAAGTGGTGAGAGTGAGCGAGCAGAGATGCGCGATCAGCAGGCCCAGCGTATCCACCCCCATCGCCCATAATGCGGCGGCAATGGCCAGGCGGATCACCTGTTCCCAGAAGATGCGCAGCCTGATTTCAGGGCCGAAGGCGCGCCGCGCCCGCAGTGCCGAAGTGCTGATTTCCACCATCGCCCACAGCGGCAGCGCCCATGCGAAAAGGCCGATGCCGGTGGCAAGTTCCGGTCGGTCGGCCGCCGCGACGTTGATGATGGTGGCAAGCCATGGCGCTGCAAGGCTGGCGGCAAGCGCGATGACGATGCACGGCATGACGCCGATCAGCAGCGCGGCGCGCAGGGCAGCGGCTGCTTCCCCTTCATTGCGGGTTTGCGGCACGACGCGCTGCAATGCCGATGTCATGCCCAGGTCGGCGACATTTTCGACCAGGTTCACCAGCGACCAGAGCACCGTATAAAGGCCATAGGTCGCCAGCCCGAACATCCATGTATAGGCAGGCTGGGAAATGACTTCGATCACTGCGCCCAGCCGTGAAAGCAGGGCGGTGCCCGCACCCTTGGCGACATCGCCATGAGTGACGGGCCGCTGGTCCCGCGTCGGCCCCGCAGGGCGCGACGAAGCGCCCGGCTGCTGCCGTGCGTCAGGCTCTTGCGGTGTGCCGGGCATTATTCCTCGGTTCGGAACAGCACGCTTTCACCGATCAGATAGAACAGCAAAAACGGCGCCCATGCGGCGAGGATCGGCGGCACCGCGCCGAAATTACCCATGGCGAGTGCGAAATTGTCGCCGACGAAATAGGCAAAGCCAAGCCCCATGCCGATGACGGTGCGGATGAACAGCCTGCCGGAACGGGCAAGGCCAAAGCCCGCGACCGCACCCAGCAGCGGCATCAGCACAGCGGCAAGAGGGCCGGAAATCTTGTGATACAGCGCCGCGCGCAATGGCCCTGTCGGCCGGCCGGCCGCTTCCAGATTGCCGATCGCGCGATAAAGTTCGGGGAAGCTCAACTGGTCGGCATCGACGTCGGACAGGGTGAAACGATCCGGCCCGATGCCGCTTGCGGTGTGCATCATCGGCGTGGTTTCGGTGCGTCCGGTGGCGACGACGAAACGGCTGACCTTTTCGATGCGCCAACCATCACCTTCCGGCCGTGCCGAGGCCGCGGAAACAATGGCATCCAGCCGTCCGCCGTCGCGCTGATATACGGTGACGCCGCTCAGCCGCGTCTGCTGTCCATGGCCGGTGACGGTCGTGGCATGGATAAGGTCGTCCTCATAACGCACCCATACATCGGGCAAGGTGTCTGAGCCGGGCGGCACCTTGCCGTAATCGACGTTCTGCCAGCTATCCAGCGCACGGTTGGCGCGGGTCAGCACCCGTTCGTTGAAGGTGAAGGACAGGGCGGCAATGCCAAGGCTGGCGATCATCAGCGGCGCCAGTATCTGATGCGCGGAAATGCCGGCTGCCTTCAATATCACGATTTCGCTGTTCTGGTTCAGCGTCACCAGCGTGATCAGCGTGCCGAGCAGTACCGAAAAGGGCAGGAAGCGTGAAATCAGCTGCGGCAGCCGATAGCCGACATAGCGCCACAATTCCGGTTCGCCATTGCCGGGATAGGCAAGAATCTTGCCGCTTTCGCCCAGCAGGTCCAGCGTTTGCAGCACCAGCACCAGCATCAGCAACACCGCGAAGGTGCGCACCAGGAACATTTTTGCGGTGTAGATGGCGATGCGGCGCGACGGGAATGGAGCCAGCGACATGGATCAGGCCTCCCGCGCGACGATATGGCTGCGCCGCAACAGCTTCACCACCCCGGCCGAAAGCTTGGCAAATACCCGCTCCAGCGCGCCGATCGGCTGACCGCCGGGCACATTGGCGAGCGTGTGGAACAGCCAATAGCAGAATCCGCAGAACAGGAAGAAGGGCACCCACAGCGCCAGCCATGGATTGATGCGGCCAAGCGCACCCATTTGTTCGGCATATTCCGTTATCTTGTGGAATGTGACGATGATGACGATGGACAGGAACACGCCCAGCGCCGATGTCGATCGCTTCGGCGGCACGGCCAGCGCCACCGCCAGCAGCGGCAGGATGATCATCACCGCGACCTGGATGATGCGGTGATTGAAATTGGCAACGCTGGCGCGGCGGCTTTCCTCCGGCGCCATCAGATCCCCGCCGACGCGGACCAGCTCGGGTATCGTCAGCTCCAGATCCTTGTCGCCGCGATTGCGGAACGCCTCGATCTTGGGCAGGTCGATCGGCAGGTCATGCGCTTCGAACGACAGGACACGGGGCGTGACATAGCCCGGTGCATTGTGGACCAGCGTGCCGTTGCGCAGCCGCAGGATGATCACGTCCTTGTCGTCGGTGGCGAGAAAACGACCGCTTTCGGCAGTGACGGCCAGCGATTTGCCATCCTGGCTGGAAGCGTTGACGAAGATGCCGCGCAGATCGGCGCCATTGTCGCGGCTTTCCTCCACCCGCAGCGTCATGCGCTTGCCCAGCTTGGCGAATTCGCCCACCTTGATGCTTGCGCCCAGCGCGCCGGAACGCAGTTCGAACCGCAGGCCTTCATAGGCATAGCGCGCATAGGGCTGGACATAGCCGACGATGGCAAGGTTGATCAGCGCAAAGGCGAAGGCGTAGAAATAAGGCACGCGCAGCAGCCGCCAATAAGAGAAGCCGACGGCACGCAGCGTGTCCAGCTCCGACGACAGGGCCAGCTTGCGAAAGGCCAGCAATATGCCCAGCATCACCCCCACCGGGATGCCCAGCGACATATATTCGGGCAACATATTGGCAAGCATCCGCCAGACGACGCTGACAGGGCCGCCTTCGCTCACCACGAAGTCGAACAGCCGGAGCATCTTGTCCAGCAGCAGCAGCATGGCTGCCAGCACAAGGGTGGACAACAGCGGCAGGGCGATCAGCCGCGCGATGTAGCGGTCCACCTGGTTCAGTTGCCAGATTTTTGCAGTCTCTCGCAGTTTCGTCGCTCCTTGGCCTAACTTTGGCCGCAACCTTGATCGATCCTCAACGCAAGACAGGGGGTATCGCGCCGCAGGAGTTCCGGCGGGGGCTATAACCCGTGTGAGTAGATTGGTCATGAACAAAGTTACGGTGAACAAGGCGATTTTCAGCGGTATGGCGCTTTTGGGTGCCACTTTGCCGCTAACGGCACACGCGTCGCCCACTTTGCCGCTCGATACGCATTGCACGGGCACTTCGGTGCGGGTGCAGATTGAAGGCTTCAAGGATCGCACCGGCAATGTGCGGGTGCAGGCTTATGGCTCGAATCCCGACGATTTTCTGGCGAGCGGCAAGAAGGTCGTCCGTGTCGAGGGGAAGACGCCGTCGTCCGGACCGGTCAGGGTATGCGTGCCGCTGCCAGCGCCGGGAAATTATGCGCTGGTCGTGCTGCACGATCGCGACATGAACGGCAAGCTTTCGGTGTCCAAGGACGGCTTTGGTTTTTCCAGAAACCCGAAGCTGGGGCTTGGCAAGCCGGATTATGACGAAGTGCGAATCACCGTGGGTCGCGGCGTAAGCGACATTGCGGTTGTCCTTAACTATCGGCGGGGGCTGTTTGCAGTCGGTCCGCTGGACAAAGATTGAGGAAGGGCCGGCAAAGTGGCTGAAGTCGCGCTGCTTTCCAATCCCAGGTCGACGGGCAATCGCGAACTGCTGCCGCGCGTGCGGAGCTTTTGCGCCCGCCATCCCGAAATCTTCCACTATGAAGTGGACGAGGTCGACCAGATTGGCGAGGCGCTGAAAACGATTGCGCTTGTGCGGCCCAAGGTGCTGGTCATCAACGGTGGCGACGGCACCGTGCAGGCGGCGCTGACCGAGCTTTATCACGGCGGCCATTTCGGTGAGACGGTGCCACCGGTGGCGGTGCTGCCCAATGGCAAGACAAACCTCATCGCGCTGGATCTGGGCGCGCGGGGTGATCCACTGGAAGCATTGCAGCGGGTGCTGGACATTGCCCGCAGCGGTGTCGCATCCCATGTCGTGCCGCGCGAACTGATTGCCGTGTCCGATGGCGGAACCAACAGCCGCCCGGTGCTGGGCATGTTCCTGGGTGGTGCCGGTCTTGCTGATTCCATCCTGTTCTGCCGCCACAAGATCTATCCGCTAGGGCTGCCCAATTCGCTGAGCCATGTGCTGACCGTGCTTGCGCTGATCGCCACCGCCATATTCGGTGCGCGCGCATCCTTCCTGCCCGGCCGCCCGCGCCCGGTTTCGGTATCGGTGCATCATCAGGGCGAACTGAAGGGCCGGTTCGTGCTGCTGATGGTGACGACGCTGGAACGGCTGCTGCTCAACACCCGCACCCGCGATGGGCAGACCATTGGCGTCGATCCCGCCGGCGCGCTGAAGCTGATGGCGATAGAGGAACGGCCGAGCACGGTGTTCCGCGCCCTGCTTGCCGCGATCGGCGGGCGCCTGGGCCGTTCGCACCTGCACGGCGTGCATTTCGAACGCGGCGATGAAATCCGTATCGAAGGGGACCGGTCGAGCGTCATCCTCGACGGGGAATTGTTCGAAACATCCGAAGGCCGGCCGATCGTGCTGACCCCGACCGCGCCGGTGCCGTTCCTAAGCCTGGCCGCGTGAACGCGCTGCAACGGCTGGTAAGGGCGGAGCTGGCACAGCCGGTCCAAGCGGAAGTGGCATCTTTCGCCCGCGCCATTGCTGGCCATCATGGCAACGCCTCGCTTGCCGTGCTTTTCTATGGTTCATGCCTGCGTTCGTCCGAACTTGCCGGGCAGATGCTCGATTTCTACCTGATCGTCGATGATTATCGCCGCGCCTATGACCGGCGGTGGCTGGCCGTGGCCAACCGTCTGCTGCCGCCCAATGTCTTTCCCATGCAGCATCGCGGATTGATGGCGAAATATGCGGTGCTCAGCCTTGCCGATTTTCGCCGCCTTGCTTCGTCACGCACGTTGAACGTTTCGGTCTGGGCGCGCTTCGCACAGCCGGCGCGGCTGGTCTGGGCGGCGTCCGATCCCATTGCAAGGGATGTCGCCGATGCCGTCGCCGGTGCGGCGCCCGCATTGTTGAAGGCGGCGCGCCCGCTACTGGAGGATCGGCTTGCCCCGCTGGATTATTGGCGCGGTGCCTTTGCCTTGACCTATGGCGCGGAATTGCGGGCGGAACGGCGGGGAAGGGCCGGTTCCATCGTTGATCATGAACAGCAACGCTATCATGATTTCCTGATGCCGTCGCTTGAAGCGGCGGGCATCGGCGCGCGCCTGGAAGGCGGCATGCTGGTGATGGATGCGTTGGCCCGGCCCGTGCGGCGTGCCGGCGGTCTGACATGGCTGCTGCGGCGGGCGCAGGGAAAGCTGCTGTCGGTGCTGCGGCTGATCAAGGCCAGCGCGACCTATGCCGGCGGCATCGATTATCTGGCGTGGAAGATCAACCGCCACGCCGGCACCACGATAGAAATCCGGCCATGGCAGCGGCGTTTTCCGTTGGTCGGCGCATTGTCGCTGCTGCCGCGCCTGCTGCGTGGCGGTGCCGTCCGGTAGGAATGGCCCCGGCGCCTTCAGGCGTCGCCCGGCTGCAGTTCCCCTTCGGTCAGCTTGTTCCTGAGCGCGGTGATGGTGAACGGTTTCTGCAATATCGGAGTGGTTGCCAGCATTTCCGCGCCTGGTCCGCCTGCATCTTCCACCGTTCCTGAAAAGCCGGTGGTGAACAATATGCGCAGATGCGGGCGAATACGCCTGGCGTTCAGCGCCAGTTCCGGCCCGCTCATTTCCGGCATAACCACATCGGTGAGCAGCAGGGTGATTTCGGCATCGGCGGTCAGTGCCGCCAGCGCGGCGCGGCCGCTGTCCGTTTCGATGACATGATAACCGAGCTCGCGCAGTGCCGCAGTGGTGGCGGCACGCACGCGCGGCTCATCCTCTACCACCAGCACCTTGCCGTTATGGCTGTCCGCACCGGCAGAGGACGCTGTTTCAGCCGCCGCGGCTGATAATGGGGCAGCGGCAGGGGGTTTTGTGAGGATAGGCAGGGGCGCTTCGGCTGGCGCAGCTGCGATGTTCACCGCACCGGCGCCAGCGTCACTGTCCGCCGCGAGCCCATGACTCGGAAGGTAAAGCGTCACGGTGGTGCCGCTGCCGACCACGGAATCAATGGTCAGTTCCCCGGACGACTGACGGACAAAGCCATAGATCTGGCTTAGCCCCAGGCCAGTGCCCTTGCCCACGTCCTTGGTGGTGAAAAACGGCTCCAGTACCCGTTCGATCACATCGGCGGGGATACCGCAGCCGGAGTCGGTGACGCCGATCACCACATAATCGCCGATTGCCAGTTCACCCCGTCCGGCCACCCGTGCCTCGCTCACTGATTCGTTGCGCGCGGTGATGGACAATTTGCCACCGCCTGGCATGGCGTCCCGGGCATTGAGCGCAAGGTTCAATATCGCATTTTCCAGCTGGTGCCTGTCCGTCCACACCGGCCAGAGCGACGGGCTGGTGGTGATTTCGATGCCGATCGCCTCCCCCAGCGTACGCGACAGCAGTTCCGACATGTCGTTCAGCAGCGCGCCGACGCTGACACTTTCAGCCTCCAGCGGTTGTTGCCGGGCAAAGGCCAGCAGCCGCCGGGTCAGGCTTGCGGCGCGATTGGCGCCCTCCATGGCATTGGCGATGAAGCGCTCCACCTCGATCGTTTCCTGCCGCAACCGCCGCTGCGCCATGTCCAGGCCGCCGATAACCACGGCCAGCATATTGTTGAAATCATGCGCGATGCCGCCGGAAAGCTGGCCGATCGCTTCCATCTTCTGCATCTGGCGCAATGCCGCTTCGGCAGCGGCGCGCTCTTCCGCTTCGGAACGCAGGGCACGGTTGGCGTCCTGAAGTTCGGCCGTTCGCTCGGCCACGGCGGCTTCAAGCTCCATCGCCCTGCGGCTCTGTTCCTGCCACCGCCGTTCGCTGTTCCTGCGCGCAGCAATAGCGCGCATCGCCGTCATTCCCATCAGAATGGCGCTGGCAATCAGCATCAACCCCATGGTGATCATGCTGGTGTCAAGCAGATTGGACCAGTTGGTGAAGGAATTGGCCCGTTCCCGCCGCTGGGCCAGGCTGGTGCGCTCCAGCGTGCCGATCTGGTCCAGCGTCTTGCGCAATTGCGACGCCGTTGGCGTGGCGCCATTTTCGTTCAGCGCGTTAAAGGCTGCCCATTGCCGTTTATAGGTGGCGAAACTGGCCGGCCGTGCCAGTTCCTTGCCCCGTGCAATGTAAAGGGTGCGCAGTTTTTCGATAAGCGGCCGCTGTTCCGGGTTGCCGCGTGTCAGCGCCTCCACCCGCTTCAGCAGCCGGCCGGCCTTCAGCCATTCATCGAAATAGCGCGTGCCGTCCTTGGGATCGCCGGACACCACGAACATGCCCAGCGCCGCTTCGGCATGGGCGACCGAGGATTCGAAGGAGCCTGTCGCCACCAGCACGTCATAGGTGTGGCGTTCCAGATAATTGGCATGTTCGCGTGTTGCGTTGGCGCGCAGCAGCAATAGCACAAAGGCGATGAGCAACATCGCGCAAAGCCCGGCCGCAATCGCCATAAGGCGCCGTGGCTGGAATGCGTTCAACGCTTCCGGATCGTCCAACACCGCCTCCGTCCCATCCGTCTTGCAAGATTAGCAACGGATGAGGGGGAAGGCACGCGCTTAGCGACGTGCCTTGTCCGTTTCGGCCCCGACCATGACGGCCGTAACCATTTTGGCTGAATCAGGCAGCCTGTGACGGCAGATAGCCGATGGCCTTGCCCGCCTGCTCGAATATCTGGAGGATTTCGCCAACCTGTTCGTCGCTATGTTCGGCGCACAATGAACAGCGCAGCAGATACATGCCTGCCGGGGTCGCCGGCGGCCGCGCCATGTTGACGTACAGCCCCAGCTCCAGCAGCGCCTGCCACATGCGCACCGTCACGGCCTGATCGGGCAGGACGATGGCGATGATGGCCGATTGCGGCTCTTCCGTGCCAAGGCTGAAGCCCAGGTCGCGCAGCCCCTTGTGCAGCCGCCGCGAATTCTTCCACAGATGCGCGCGCTTGTCGGCGGCGTGCATCAGCTTGCGGATGGAGGCAGCTGCCGTCGCGACGACCGATGGCGGCAGCGAGGCGGTGAACACATAGGGTCGGCAGACAAGGCGCAGCACTTCGAACTTGGGATGGTTCGACACACAGAACCCGCCGACCGTCCCCACCGATTTGGAGAAGGTGCCGACGACGAAATCGACCTGGTCGGCAACGCCCGCTTCCTCGAACACGCCGCGGCCATGTTCACCGAAAAAGCCCATGCCATGCGCTTCGTCCACCAGCACCATTGCGCCATGTTTCTTGGCGACGGTGACCATTTCCTTCAGCGGGGCAATGTCACCCAGCATGGAATAGACGCCTTCCAGAACCACCAGCTTGCCCGCTTCCGCCGGCAGGCGGCCAAGGCGCTTATCCAGGTCTTCGACGCTGTTGTGCTTGAAGCGGACGATGTCTGCATTGCCCAGATAGCAGCCGTCATAGATGGAGGCATGGCTGTCGGCATCCAGGATGATGTAATCGCCCTTGCCGGCCAGCGTCGACACCATGCCCAGATTGGCCTGATAGCCGGTGGAAAACACTATGGCATGCCGGGTGCCATAGAAATCCTTCAGCGCGTCTTCGCATTCCCGGTGCGTCTGATAGGTGCCGTTCAGCACACGACTGCCGGTGGTGCCCGATCCGAATTGTTCAAGCGCCTTCTGCCCGGCGGCAATGACATCGGCATCGAAGGTCATGCCCATGTAATTATAGGTGCCGAGCAATATGGTGTGCTTGCCGGAGATCACGGCTTCCGTCGGTGACAGCACCTTTTCCATGACGATGGAGAAGGGATCGCGCACGCCCGAATCGAGCAGCGCCTGACGTTCGGCGATCAGCGGATCGAATTTGGAGAAAAGATCGGTCATTTCGCCAGTTTCGCCACTGCATCGGCAAGCTGGCCGATGTTTTCAAGTTCAGGAAGCATGTTGAGCGGCAGCACGATGTCCCATTCATCCTCGATCGCCGCGACCAGATCCATCACGGTCAGTGAATCCAGTTCAAGATCATTGGCGAAGGTGGTGGTTTCGGCAAGCGCAATCCCCTTTTTGTTGAGGGGCTGGATCAGCTCGACAATGCGATCATAGACTTGGGTTCGGTCACTCATGCGGGGTCCTTAGCCATAATCGCCGTTGCTTGCCAAGCAAATGGGGCATCATGCGGGCGAGCATGAGACGAGTGCGGCCAATTATATCAAAATTGGCTTGAGCATCGCACCGCCCGCGCACATTGGCGGTCGCGGTGCAGGTTGGCGCCGGGTGATGATGGAAGGGGGCGGGATGAAAAGGATCGCGGCGGCTGCGGCAGTGCTTGCAGTGGTTGGTCTGTGCGGGTGCAATACAGTGGCTGGCGTTGGGCGCGATGTCTCTTCCGTGGGTCATGCCGTGGAACGGGCAGCGAAATAACCGCTTCGGTGCGGGTTGCGGGCAGGCGGTGCCTGTGTCCCGCACCGTTAAAGCCAGCCGTGTTCGCGATACCAGCGGGCAGTGGCGGCCAGCCCGGCATGTGTTTCGATGGTTGGCGTCCACAGCCCCGCATCGGGACGGCGGGCATCGGTGGCCACCCAGTCCGGATGGCAGAAATAGCGCGCCCGGTCGAAGCTGAGGCGGGGCATACGGCCGCTGAGCCTGCCGAGCAGCGTATCGGTTGCGGCAGCGGCGGTGAGCAGCGCGCGCGGCATCGACAGGGAACGGACCGGCCGCCCGACGGCCTGGCCGATGGCGTCGGCGAATTCGCGGTGGTCCCAGCCTTGGGCGCGGCCATCGTCAGGCTCCAGCGTCAGGCCGGTCGCTGCCCCGGATTCGGTGAGGCGAAGCAACAGGTCCGACAGATCCTGCGCATGGATGACCGACAGCCTGCCGCCGGGTGGCAGCAGGACGATGCCGCGCGCGGCCATGCGGAAAAGCTCGAAACTTTCGTGATCGGCCGGGCCATAGACGGCCGGCGGGCGAACGATGGTCCAGTCCAGTCCCGATGCGGCAACCACCACTTCGCTGCGCGCCTTTGATGCGCCATAGGCCGAAAGCCCGGCTTCCCGCGCGGCGAGGGAGGAGACATGGACGAAGCGTTGCACCCCGGCACTGCGCGCGGCGGCGATCATCGCCTCCGTCCCTGTGACATTGCCCGCATCGAAGGCGGCCGCCGTGCGGGCGTTGATGACGCCGGCGACATGGATGACGGCACTCACCCCCTCCGCCAGCCGGTCGAGCGCATCCGGCCGGTCGAGCGCGCCTTCAATCCATGTGACGCCCGCACGCGGCGGCTGCGGTCTGCGGGTCAGCGCCTTTACCGAAAAGCCGCCGGCAACGGCCTGATCGACAAGATGCTGGCCGACAAAGCCGGTCGCGCCGGTAATGGCAATATTGCGGTTCATGGTCATGGCCCGGCTGATGCCCGCCAATCGATCAACAGGCAATGGGGCGGATTTTATCGGAGGGGCAGGGAGGGCGGCACCGGCCGCAACCTCCCGCCTGAAATGTTCAGGCCGCCACGCTCAACGGCTGGATTTCACCCGAAAGATAAAGATTGCGCGCCTTTGACCGGCTGAGCTTGCCGCTGGACGTGCGTGGCAGCGTCTTGGGCGGCACCAGCTCCACCACGCAGCTCATCCCCGTGATGGCGCGCACCTTGTCGCGAATGGCGTCGCGCAGCCGTGCGCGTTCCTCCATGTCGGTCGTCCGGCACTGGACGAGCACCGCCGGCGTTTCCTCACCGCCGGGCGTGGTGATCGAAAAGGCGGCAATGTCGCCGGCCTTGAAGCCGGGAAGCTGCTCGATCGCCCATTCGATGTCCTGCGGCCAGTGATTCTTGCCGTTGATGATGATCATGTCCTTGGCGCGGCCGACGATGAAGATATAACCATCGGCCATATAACCCATGTCGCCGGTATCCAGCCAACCGTCCTTCAGGCAGGCGTCGGTTGCTTCCGGATCGCGGAAATAGCCGACCATCACCGACGGGCCCTTGCAGAAGATACGGCCGATCTGCCTATCGCCCAGCAATGATCCGTCTTCGTCGCGGACCTCCACCTCCATGTCCTTCACGGGCTTGCCGCAATTGACGATGGCGCGGTAACGCACGGGCCGGTCGCATTGTGCATCGCCACCGCCCGACAGGCGGGTTTCCTCCACCAGATCGGTGATGATTCCTTCGCCCGGCGGCATGATCGACACGGCAAGCGTTGCTTCGGCAAGGCCATAGCTCGGCAGGAAGGCGCATGCATCGAACCCGGCCGGGGCGAAGGCATCGACAAAGGCCTGCATAACATCGGGGCGGATCATGTCGGCGCCATTGCCGGCGATCCGCCAGCGCGACAGATCGAAACGATTGGCGACATCGGCCTGGGAGCCGATGCGCCGCGCGCAGATGTCATAACCGAAGGTGGGTGAATAGGAGATGCTGGTGCCCTGATTGCGGCTGATCAGATCGAGCCAGGACAATGGCCGGCGCGCGAAATCCTCGGTCGCCAGAAAATCGACGGACACCTGATTGGCGACCGGCGACAGGAAGCAGCCGACCAGCCCCATGTCGTGATACCAGGGAAGCCAAGAAACGCAGCGGTCGGTGTCCTGCACCTTCATCCCGTGGGAATGGGCGGAAAGATTGTTGAGCAGGCCGCGATGCGTCACCGCGACGCCATGGGGGAAGCGGGTCGATCCGCTGGAATATTGCAGATAGGCGATGTCGTCGGGCTGTGCGACGGGCAGCGTCACCGCCTCCGCCTCGCTCGCGGCAAGCGCGCTCCAGTCCACCGCCTCGACACCGCAGGCCGCCGCCGCTTCGGACACCAGCGGGTGCAGCCCGGTGGAGGACAGGACCATGCGCGGCTCTGCACTGCCAAGCTGGACGCGGATCTGGTCGATATAGGCGTCGCGCCCGCCAAAGGATGTGGGCAGCGGCAACGGCACCGGCCATGCGCCGACATAGATGGCGCCAAAGAAGCTGGCCGCGAATTCTGCACAGGTCTCGGCGATCAGCGCCACCCTGTCGCCCGGCGCAATGCCGGCAGCGATCAGGCGGTGCGCCATGGCCAGCGAATCCGCGCGCAGCTCGCTGAACGGATAGACGCGCCGCAACGTGCCCCGCGCATCGTGGAAATTGAAACCACGATTGCCCTGCGCGGCGTAATCCAGCGCTTCGCCCACGGTGTCGAAATCGGCGAACCGCCGGGGCAGACTGTCTTCGGTTGGTGTACTTGCTATCATCATGGTCTGCTTTGCCACCACGTCTTCATTTCGCATGTCAGGCGCGTGCAACAAGCCTTACTCCCTGCAACCCTTTAAGCCGCCCAAAGGGCGGGACAGTCTTGATCGAACCATATAGCTGTCATCGCGACACGTTCAAAATTCGGCTCTACTATGGCAGGATCGTGGCGTGCGCTCCATCCATTACAATCGCCCAGCCCTGATGAAGGTGAGATGACCGGCAAATATCCCATGGACAAGGCACGGCTGGAAGCCGTGGCGCTACGCTATGTCGAACGCTATGCAACCAGCCGGCAGAAGCTGATCCGCTATCTTGAACGCAAGCTGCGTGAACAGGGCTGGTCGGGGGAGGGGGCGCCGCCAGTCGCGGCGATTGTCGATCGTTTCGTCACGCTGCGCTATATAGATGACGGCGAATATGCGCGTATGCGGCTGCGTTCCATGCAGCGGCGCGGCTATGGCGTGCGCCGCATCGGTCAGGCCCTTGCGGCCGATGGCGTGGAGGAGGTGCTTCGCGACGAAGTCACCCGCGATGTGGATGCGCTGGAAGCGGCGGTCATATTGGCGCGGCGGCGGCGGATCGGGCCCTATGGCGCACAGCCCGTCACGCCTGAAATGCGGCAGAAAGCGATCGGCATATTGATGCGCGCAGGCCATTCGCACGAAATTTCCCGTCGAGTCGCGACGGCAATTTCACCCGATGAACTGGAAGATGGCGCGGGCTGACCGGCTTTTTACACTATTCCGCCCGTCGACATTGATGCGACGCAAATCAGTTGACCGGCATGGTTAACGAAATTGCCTCTACGCCGACGCTGTTTTGAAAACAGCTGCCCTCCATGTTTCAAATTGCTGAAACAAAAGGAAATAGAGGTTAAAAGGGCGCGTCGTGAACCACAGCCGACCACGGCCTTTTCAGGGGTGCGAGAAGTCATGCACCCCCGGATTCGTCGTTCAACTATGCTGAATCGCTGCATCGCAATGCATCCGATTCACCAATTTCGTTGGAAAGACTTGCCAATTTGATTTCACAGGCAATGATCCTTCCCTAGAGTGGACGACCCTCGGTCTGATCGTGTTTTGGGGGAATTATGGACGGACCGCACACTGGCGCCCTTGCGGATCAAGGGGATTTCATGGCGAGGCTGTCCGCCATGGGCGCGCAATCGGCCGAAGAACGCGACTGCGAAAGCGGCGTTCCGATGGCTGGCGTGGTTAAATGGTTCGACACTGCCCGCGGCTATGGCTTTCTGGCGGTGGACGATGGCGGCGGCGATGTTCTGGTGCATTTTTCCGTGCTCCGCGACATCGGCCGGCGAAGCCTGCCCGAGGGGGCGAAGGTGGAATGCCTTGCCGTGAAAAGCGCACGCGGCCGGCAGGCGCGCAAGGTGATGTCGGTCGATATGGCATCTGCCGTCGGCCCTGATCCTGACGAGGCCTTGCGACGGTCCGTCAACCGTATAGACCCGTTGTCGCTGGTGGAATCAGCCGGCGAATTCGAACGGGTAAGCGTCAAATGGTTCAACCGCCTCAAGGGCTATGGCTTTCTCACACAGGGCGCGGATTCGGCGGATATTTTCGTGCATATGGAAACCGTGCGTCGCGCGGGCCTGGCCGAGCTGATCCCCGAACAGCAGCTGAAGGCGCGAATTGCGCCCGGCAAGCGGGGGCTGATGGCCGTCGTCATCGAATCGGTGGAGGGTTGAAGGCGGCGGCAGCGCCGATGCGCGTCGCCCACCGCGGTTTCGCGACCCTTGCGGCGGCTGTGGCAATGCTTTTCTGCCAGCCGTTGCTGCCTGTCTTCGGCAATGTGTCGGCAATGGCGAACGGGGCTTCATCCTTTGCCGACAATCGCGCCCAGCCGCGTCTGCGCACAACGCCGCTGGAAATCGTGACGCCATCGGGCCGCTTCACCTTTCGCGCGGAAGTGGCGCGGACGGAGGCGGAGCAGGCAAGGGGCCTGATGTTCCGCCCCCGGCAGGCCGATGACGAGGCGATGATCTTTCCCATGATGCCGCCGCGCTTTGCCAGCTTCTGGATGAAGAACACACCGGAGCCGCTGGACATCGTGTTCATCTCCCCCGGCGGGCGGGTGGAAAGCATCGTCCATGCCAAGCCATTTTCGCTGGAACCATTGCCCTCCCTCGGCCCTGTGGAAGCGGTGCTGGAAATCGCTGGTGGCCGTGCCGCCAGCATCGGCCTTGGCGAAGGCAGCAGAATCATCTGGCAAATGCCGGGCAATTAATGGCCGATGCGGTGACACCACTTGCAAATGCGGCGCTTTCGGGCTGTAACGCGCGGCAATGACGTCGTGCAATCGTGCGGCAGGTTTGACCAACGGATGGATGGATAGCGCGTGAAAATCCTGAAGCGCATCTTTACCTGGTGGGATGGCGCCACCATCGGCACCCAGCTCCACACCCGCCGCAACGGCCGGCAGGTGGGCACGGACAGCGATGGCAACATCTATTATGAGGCAAAGCAGGGCGGCCGCCGCTGGGTGATCTATAACGGCCCGGCGGAAGCAAGCCGTGTGCCGCCCGAATGGCATGGCTGGCTGCATCGCACCGTCGATACGCCGCCCACCGAATCAAATGTGCCAGCCCGCACATGGCAGAAGCCGCATATTTCCAACCCGACCGGCACGCCGCTGGCGCATGTGCCCAAGGGCGCATTGTCCGCCGGCGGGGAACGCGCACGCGCTACCGGCGATTATGAGGCGTGGACGCCCAATTAAGGCTGGAACCATATGCGTGTGCTGCTGAAAGAGAATTTTGTCGAAGCGTTGATCGGCCTTGGCGTCGTGCTGCTGGCGCTGTGGTTCGTGATGTTCGCCTATCAGCGGACGGGCGGTGGCGACCATGCCGGCGGCTATCACATCAGCGCGCTGTTCGGTAACGCCAGCGGCATTGGCGTTGGCACCGATGTGCGCGTGGCGGGCATGAAGGTGGGCCGGGTGACCGAATCGGCGCTCGACCCGCAAAGCTGGCAGGCGAAGCTGACGCTGAACATCGACAATTCGGTGAAGCTGCCGGCAGACAGCAGTGCCATCATCACCTCCGAAGGGTTGATGGGCGGCTCCTATATCGCGCTGGTGCCCGGCGGGGACACGGTTTCGCTGAAGGATGGTGATCAGATCATCGATACTCAGGGATCTCTGGACCTGATGGGCATGATCGGTCAGTTCATCAATCAGACCGGGTCGATCGGCAAGGACGGCGCGGGTACGCCCGGTGCCGCTGCCGGCGCTGATGGTGCCGACGCCATGGCCGGTGCGGGCCTGCCGCCTGCCAGATGAGCCGAACAGCGTGAAGCGTCGTTACTTTTTCCTGTTGCCTGCGGCACTGGTCGCACTGGTCCAGACCAGCGCGGCGCCCGGCCAGCAGCAGGATGGCGACAGCAAGGCCAGCGCCACGCAAGCGCCAAAAGCATCACCAGCGGCATCCGCAGCCGCCACTGCCACTTCGTCAGCCGGTATGGCCTCACAGGGGCACAGCCTTCCCGGATCGACCGAGCTGACGCCCATGGCGCAGCGCGTGGCGACCATCGCCATTCTCAACAAGCAGAACGGCGTCACCAGGGACGTCAGGATGCGGCCCGGCCAGTCGATCAGACTCGGCGGGGTCGTCGTGCGCCTCAGGGCGTGTGACAAGACGCCACCGTGGGAGGAGCCGCCGCTGACCGGTGCGTTCTTCCAGGTCGACGTCGCCAACGCAAAGGGGCAGTTACACCGGGTGTTTTCCGGCTGGAACTATGCGGAAACGCCGTCGCTGAACGCGGTTCAGGATTCGGTTTACGATGTCTGGGTCAAAAGCTGCGAAATGCGCTTCCCCGATATCGGGCCGGACACGGTGGCTGCACCCGTACCACGCGCCACGCCCAAGGCCGCATCGCCGACTGAGGGAGAGGGTGGTGCGGGCGATACCTCTCGATCCGCCGTGTCGCCGCCGGCTGCGTCGATCGCCCCGAATGCACCGGCGCCGGCGACCGCATCGGCCAACAATCCGCGATAGGCATTGCGCGGGATTTCCACTGCGCCCAACGAAGCGAGGTGCGGCGTGACGAACTGCGTATCCAATAGCGTGTAACCGCCGAAGCGCAGCCGCGCGACCAGATGGGCCAGCGCGATCTTCGATGCATCACGCACCCTGCTGAACATGCTTTCCCCGAAAAAGGCACCACCAAGGCTGACGCCGTAAAGGCCACCGACAAGCGTACCATCGCGCCAGCATTCGATCGAATGGGCATGGCCCCGGCGGTGCAGCGCCTGATAGCCTTCCAGAATCGCGGCGTTGATCCAGGTTTCGTCGCGTTCGGGCGCGGGTTCGGCGCAGGCGCGCATCACATCGTCGAACGCTTTATCGGCCGTGACCTGGAATCTGTCGGAACGCAGCGTCTTCGCCAGCGACCGCGACAGGTGAAATCCATCGAGTGGAATGATGCCGCGCCGTTTTGGCTCCACCCAGAAGACGTCGGGGGCGTCATGGCTATCCGCCATTGGAAAAACGCCGATGGCATAGGCGCGCAGCAGCAGTTCGGGGTCCAGCTTCATCGACATGGTCAATGACGGCAATTAGGCACGGCGGCGGACGACTTCAACATCATGGCCGATGCACTTGCGGGTGCGGATGATGCGGCTGTCGCCTTCAGCGGGCGAAAACCATCGAATCATCGGCAAAAGCCTTGAACTCCAGCGCATTGCCCGAAGGATCATAGAGGAAGCACGTCGCCTGTTCCCCCGGCTGCCCCTTGAACCGGATGGCGGGGGGAATGACGAAGGCGATATTCGCGGCCAGCAACCTGTCGATCAATTCCTGCCATTGTTCCATGGTGAGGATGACGCCGAAATGCCGCAGCGGCACGTCTTCGCCATCCACTTCGCTGGTCAATTGCCGGTCACGCGGTTCATCGCCCAGATGCGCGACGATCTGATGACCGAAAAAATCGAAATCGACCCAGTGCGATGAAGAGCGGCCCTCGGCGCACCCCATCACCTCGCCATAGAAATGCCGCGCCTCGGCAAGGGTGTGCACCGGAAACGCCATATGGAAACGCGGCAGATTGGGCATCGATCTATCAGGCCTTGTCAGAGGATTTCAGACAGTTTTTCCTTGGGCCGGCACAGCCGCACGCCCTTGTCGGTCCTGACCAGCGGGCGCTCGATCAGCGCAGGATTGGCGACCATGGCGTCCAATATCGCATCGTCGCTGACCGACGGGTCCAGCAGGCCCAGTTCACCGGCCAGGTCGCCCTTGGTGCGCATCCCCTGGCGCGGGGTGATACCGGCCGCCGCATAGAGCGCCTGCAAGGTTTCGCGTGAAGGCGGCGTCTTCAGATATTCGACGATCTCCACCGCTACGCCCGGTGTTTCGTTCAGCATGGCAAGCGTGTTGCGCGAGGTGCTGCAGGCGGGGTTATGATAAATGGTGGCTTTCACTGGCCATTCTCCGGCGTATCCTGCTTCGCCAGCCATTCTTCCAGCCATTTGATCGTGTAATCGCCGGCCAGGAACTGCGGATCGTCCAGCAGCGACTGATGCAGCGGAATGGTGGTCTTGAAACCGCCGATCACATATTCCTCAAGCGCGCGGCGCAGGCGCCTGATGCAGCCTTCCCGATCCGATCCATAGACGATCAGCTTGGACACCAGGCTGTCGTAATAGGGCGGCACCTTATATCCGGTGTAAAGCCCGGAATCGACACGCACATGCAGCCCGCCGGGCGCATGATAATCGGTGACCTTGCCCGGCGACGGGGCAAAGGTGCGCGGGTCTTCGGCATTGATGCGGCATTCAATGGCATGGCCGCGGATCTGCACCTGATCCTGCGTGACCGACAGCGGCATGCCGGCAGCGATGCGGATCTGCTCGCGCACCAGATCAAGCCCGGTCACCATTTCGGTGACGGGATGTTCGACCTGCAGCCGGGTGTTCATTTCGATGAAATAGAACCGCCCGTCTTCATAAAGAAACTCGATCGTGCCCGCGCCGCGATAGCCCAGCTTGGCCATGGCATTGGCGACGATACCGCCCATTTCGGCACGCTGTTCGGCGGTGATGACGGGCGAGGGGGCTTCTTCCAGCACCTTCTGGTGGCGGCGCTGCAGCGAGCAATCGCGTTCGCCCAGATGGATGGCATTGCCATTGCCGTCGCCGAACACCTGAAACTCGATATGGCGGGGGTTGCCCAGATATTTTTCGAGATAGACGGTGTCGTCGCCAAAGGCGGCCTTTGCTTCGGAGCGGGCCTGGCTGATCAGCGTTTCAAGGCTGGCGGCATCGGGCACCACCTTCATGCCCCGGCCACCGCCGCCCGATGCGGCCTTCACCAGCACCGGATAGCCGATTTCGTCCGCCACCTTGCCTGCCTCTTCAGCAGAAGTGATCGGCCCGTCCGATCCCGGCACCAGCGGCAGGCCCAGCGAAGCGGCGGTGCGCTTTGCCTCCACCTTGTCGCCCATGATGCGGATATGTTCAGGCTTTGGGCCGATCCAGACGAGGTTGTGAAGCTCCACAATCTCGGCAAAGCGGGCATTTTCCGAAAGAAAGCCATAGCCGGGGTGGATAGCATCGGCATGGGTTATTTCTGCCGCGGCGATGATGTTGGGGACGTTCAGATAGCTTTCGGCCGCTGAAGGCGGGCCGATGCACACCGCTTCGTCCGCCAGCCGCACATGCATGGCGTCGGCATCGGCGGTGGAATGGATCGCCACCGTCTTGATACCCATTTCATGGGCCGCGCGATGGATGCGCAGCGCAATCTCGCCGCGATTGGCGATCAGAATCTTGTTGAACATGGCTCGTCCCGCCTATTCGATGATGAACAGCGGCTGATCGAATTCCACCGGCTGCGCATTTTCGATGAGGAGCCGGGTAAGGCGGCCGGCACGCGGCGCCGTGATCGGGTTCATCACCTTCATCGCCTCGACGATCATCACCGTATCGCCGGCCTTCACTTCCTGGCCTTCGTTCACGAATTGCGGCGCACCCGGTTCGGCCGCCAGATAGGCGGTGCCCACCATCGGTGATTTCACCGCGCCAGGGTGGTTTTCAGGCGCTGCCTGCGGTGCTTCCGCCGCCGCCTGTGCAGGCTGGACAGCGGGTGCGGCGGCCGGTGCATATGCGGCTTGCTGCGCGGCGATCGTGACGTTGCGCGCCACGCGGATGCGCCGATCACCGTCCTGCACCTCGATTTCGGTCAATTGGGTGGTGTCGAGCAGTTCGGCAAGCTGCTGCACGAGATCGGCATCTATCTGCATCGCCGCCGCACCCTTGGCCGTGGAATCGGTCATTGGAACCCCTGCTTAGTCATAGCCATATATTTATCGAATGCGCTTCACTGTCAGAAGCGCGCCGCCGCGTCCAGCGCAAGCAGATAGCCCGTTGCACCCAAACCGGCGATTGTCCCCCTTGCGGCCTGGCTCACATAGCTTTTGTGACGAAAGGCTTCGCGCTTGTGGGGATTGGAAAGATGCACCTCTATCACTGGCACGGCAATGGACTTGATCGCGTCGTGCAGTGCGACGGAAGTATGCGTATATCCGCCAGGATTGAGGATGACGGCGCGTGCGGCGCGTGCGCCCGCCTCATGCAGCCAGTCGATCAGATGGCCTTCATGGTTGGACTGGCGGCAATCCACCGTCACGCCCAGTTCAAGCGCGCGATCCTCCAGCATGCCGGCGATATCGTCCAGCGTGTCGTGACCGTAGATTTCGGGTTCGCGCATACCCAGAAGGTTGAGATTCGGGCCGTTCAGAACATAGATGACCGGCTTTTCGTCTGCCATTGCGCGCTCCCGCATCAAACGGCCCTTATAGAAGCCGCCTTCGTCGCTGCCTAGCACCGGATGAACGCAGGCGGAACCTTGGCCAATCCTGATGGTTTTACTTGCGAAGGCGGAACGGGCCCGCCGCCTGATAAACCAGTTTCGCAGGAGCAGACGCATGGGTAGTATTGCTGACAAGGCCAAGGGTATGGCCAATGAAGCGGCGGGCAATGTCAAACAGGCCGCTGGCCGCGCCACCGACAATGCGAGCCTTGAAGCGAAAGGCTTCGCTCAGGAACGCAAGGGCGAGGCCCAGCAGATGAAGGGCAAGGCGAAGGAAGCCGTCAAGGACACGGTTGACCGCGTCTGACGGCAACAGCCGGACGGCCGTTTGATCGGCTGTCGATAAAGGCCCGGTTTCAACCGGGCCTTTTTTCATGTGCGATGTGCGTCTCCGGCTGGAATCAGCCAAGCAGTGGGCGGAAATTATCGAGCACCGCCGTATAAAGCGCTTGCTTGAACGGCACGATCATGTGCGGCAGGTCATGCGGATCAGACCAGCGCCACGCCCGGAACTCGGCATGGGCGGTGGCGATGTTCACATCGCTGTCCTGCCCCAGAAAACGGGCGAGATACCATTTCTGCCGCTGGCCGCGATAACGGCCCTTCCATAATTTGCCGACAAGATCGGCCGGCAGGTCATACAGCAGCCAGTCCGGTGTTTCGGCAATGATGTCGACCAGTGACGGGATGATGCCCGTCTCCTCCTCCAGCTCCCGCAGTGCGGCGGCAAGCGGGTCTTCATCCGGATCGATCCCGCCCTGCGGCATCTGCCATGCCTCCAGCGTGTTATCGAGGCGCTGGCCGGTGAACACCTTGTTCTGCGCGTTCAGCAGCATCACGCCAACGCCGGGGCGGTAGGGCAGGTCACTCATTTACGCATTCTCCCACGTTCGATCAGCAGCCTGAATGCGGCAAGGCCGTCGGCGATGTCCCGCGCCGCCGAAGGCACGGCCTTGCGCAGGTTGACGAAGCCGTGAACGATCCCGGCGGCTTCCTGATAGATCGTCTCTACCCCGGCCGCCACAAGGGCCGCAGCATAAAGTCTGCCCTGGTCGCGCAACGGGTCCAGCCCGGCGGTGGTCACCAGCGTCGGCGGCAGGCCGGAAAGATCGGCCTTCATCGGTGCGGCGCGCCAGCTTTGCGTATCGGCGGCGTAGCTTCTGTCGAACCAGGCCATGCTTTCGGCATTGAGCAGATACCCCTCGCCAAATTGGCGATAGGATGCGGTATTGCGTCCTTCATCCATATCCACCACCGGATACAGCGGCCATTGCGCGATCACCGGCACCGCCGCCGCATTTTTATGCAGCGCCAGAGTGGTGATGGCGGTCAGTGCGCCGCCGGCACTGTCGCCGGCCAGCACCAGCGCGTCCACCTGCCGGCCAAGGGCATCGGGGCTTTGTGCCACCCAGCGGGCCACCGCTTCGCAATCATCGGGTGCTGCAGGCCAGGGATGTTCGGGCGCGAGGCGATAGTCGACTGCAATCACCGGCATATCGAGGACATCGGCAATTTCGGTGCAGATCGGGTGATGGCTGTCCAGATCCCCCAGGACGAAGCCGCCGCCGTGGAAATAGATCAGTGCCGGGCCTGCCTGCCGCTGTTCGCGCGCATCGTAGAAGCGGATGGGCACATCGCCTGCCGGCCCCGGCACCGCCAGATCGCGAACCACGGCGAGCGGCGTCGGCTCCGCATCGGCAAGGGCGCGCTGGGTCCGCATCATCGCCCGCGCTTCGCCAATGGGAATCTGGCTGAGCTTCGGCCCCGGCGCATTGTTGAGGAAATCGAGAAAGGCCCTGACGTCCGGGCGAACAAATGGCTCGGTCAAGCAACGTCTCCTGTCCTGTTTTCCCTCATCTATCCCATTTGTGACAATGGGGCGACAGGCAGTGGCCACCTGCCGGCCGTTCCTTCAGTGTGACAAGGCGGGCGGGCGATAGCCGGTCTGCCTTTCCACTTCCGCCCACAGCAGATGGCCAAGCCGGCGCGCGACCGGCCCGGGGCGTCCCTTGCCCACCGGCTGGCCGTTCAGCGAAACAATGGGCAGGCATGGCGCGGTGGTGGAGGTGAGGAACAGCTCCGCCGCGTCCTGTGCCTCCTTCAGTGAAAAGGCGCGTTCTTCCACCTTTTCGCCCTTCTGGCCGGCAAGGTGCAACACGGCGGCGCGGGTGATGCCGGCCAATATGGCGGGCGACAGGCTGCGCGTCACGATGCGGCCGGACTCGTCGACCATCCAGATATTGGTCGATCCGCCTTCGGTGATCATGCCGCCGTCATCCACCATGATCGCTTCGAACGCACCGGCGGTGCGCGCCGCCTGCTTGGCCAGCACATTGGGCAGCAGCGAAACGGATTTGATGTCCCGCCGCGCCCAGCGAATATCAGGCACCGAAATCGCGGAAACGCCCTTTTCCTGCTCCGTCACCCGCCGGGCGAAGTTGAAGCGATGCGCCGTCATCACCAGCGTCGGCACGGCATTGGCCGGAAAGCCGTGGTCGCGGCGGGCCACACCGCGCGTGATCTGGATATAGAGAATGGCCTCGCGCAGCCGGTTTTCCCTTATCAGCCGTTCAGCCACCATGCGCAGCGGCCGATCGCCCATGGGCGCCGCGATCTGCAGCGCATCGAGGCTGTAGTGCAGCCGCGCCAGATGCGGCGCCCAGTCCAGAATATGGCCGTTCATCACCGCGCAGACTTCATAGACGCCATCGGCAAATTGAAATCCGCGGTCTTCTATGAAAATGGCTGGCTGTGCAGCCGAAACATAGCGGCCGTTGACATAGGCGATCCGAGGCATGAGTGCTCCACCCTGTAATCCCGCCGTCATTAGGCACTGCCATGCGGAAAGGAAACAGCATGTTGCCATGTCATGCCATTCCGATGGCGGGCGAAGATGCCGATATGGACAGCTGTTGTTGAAAAGGCATGGATCATATCGGATGATAAAGATCATGCGTGACGGCAGGTGCATAGAAGCGCACGGACAGAACAGGCGAGGACGGGTTTGAGCGGAGAGACTTTATCGCGCGGCGATCATCTTCTGAACGCCGACCGTCGCTTTTCAACGGGAAACGGGCTGATCTCCCGGCTGATCGGCGGTGGCGTCGCCCGGTTGCTGGACAGGATCGACGAGGGGCTGCTCAACGGCAGCATCGACGCGATATTGCCGGGCGGAAACCAGCGTCGGCTGGGTGGCCGTGGCGAAGGGCCGGCCGCAGTGGTGCGGCTGAACAGCTGGCAGGCGCTGGTACGGCTGGCGACGGGCGGATCGGTTGGCTGGTTCCGCGCCTGGATGGAAGGCGAATGGGAAAGCCCGGACCCTGTCGCCCTGTTCGAGCTGTTCATGCTCAACCGCCACAGCCTTGGGGAGGCGGGGCGCGCCCATGGTGCCGGGCGCATCTTCAACCGGCTGGCCCGCGCCTTTCAGGCCAATACCCGCGCCGGCGCACGACGCAACATCGGCTTTCATTACGATCTGGGCAATGATTTCTATGCCGCCTGGCTGGATGAAACGCTCACCTATTCCAGCGCCGTTTTCGAAACGCCTGCCGGAAGCGATGAGCCATTGGCGACGGCGCAGCACCGCAAGGTGCGCCTGCTGCTTGACCGGCTGAACCTGAAACCGGGCGATCACCTCCTCGAAATCGGCAGCGGCTGGGGCTATCTGGCCGAAGTGGCGGCGCGCGAATATGGCGCGCGCGTCACCAGCATCACCCTGTCGGAAGAACAGCTGGCCTTTGCCACGCGCCGCGCCGCCGATGCCGGACTTGCCGATCACGTGCAGTTCCGCCTTGTCGATTATCGCGATGTCACCGGCAGCTTCGATGCCGTGGTCAGCGTCGAAATGGTGGAGGCGGTGGGCCTTCGCTACTGGCCGGATTATCTGGGCATGATCGCGCGGGTGCTGAAGCCCGGCGGGCGGGCGGCGCTGCAACTCATCTCCATCGACGATGCGATATTCAACGGCTATGCCCGTAATGCCGATTTCATCCAGACCTATGTCTTCCCCGGCGGAATGCTGATTTCGGAATCGCGTTTTCGGCAATTGGCACGGGAAGCGGGGCTGGGCTGGCAGGACCGGTGCGGCTATGGCCTGCACTATGCCGAAACGCTGGCGCGCTGGCGGCGGTGCTATGACGATGCGGTGGCGCAGGGGCGGCTGCCCGGCGGGTTCGACACGCGCTTTCACCAACTCTGGCGCTATTACCTCATGTATTGCGAGGGCGGCTTTCGCGGCGGGGGCATCGATGTCGCGCAGGTAACGCTGGTGCGATAAAAAAACGGGCCGTCCGATGGGGACGACCCGGTTCATCAGTTCGGTATGCGGTTGAGGGGTTCAGCGTGAACCCGCTTCATCCCCCACCGCGTCCTTGACCGAATAGGCATTGGCCTTGTCCCAATTGGCCTGATCGATCACGAACAGACGGATATTTTCAATCTGTTCGGGCGACAGGGTATTGGCAAAGGCGACCATGCCATTGTCCTTCAACAGCCCGTCATGCACTACCGCCTTCCAGCTGTTGGCATCGCCAAGGATGCCGGAATGGCGCAGGTCCGGGTTCACGCCGCCCGATGTCGCGCTGTCGCCATGGCAGACGGAGCAGTTGCGCGCATAAAGATCATGCCCGTCCTTGATCTGCGCCTGTGTGCCGGTGGATTTCGGCGGATCGAGCGGCGTCACCTCCGTCGGCGGCGCTGGCGGCAGCTGCGCATTGCCGCCCAGCTTCAGCACGACCAGCCGGCTGATGGCGGGCAGGCGGTTATAGGCGCCGGCGACCGCGCCGGGCGCAAGCGCATAGACACCGCCGCGGCTGGTGGTGAAGGCGACATATTGTTCCCCCTTCACCGCAAAGGTCGACGGGGCGGACAGCACGCCGGACTGGACGGGCATCGACCACAGCTTCTGCCCATTATCGGCACGGAACGCCTGGAACTGGCCAACAGCGGTCCCCTGGAACACCAGATTGCCGGCAGTGGCCAGCGTGCCGCCGTTCCATGGCGTGCCATATTGCACGCGCCATGCCTCGCGCTTGTTGACCGGGTCCCAGGCGATCAGCGCGCCCCTGGTGGCGGCAATGGTCGCCTTGATGACGTTCACGTCACGCGGCAGGGCGCCATTGCCCCAGTTGACGCCGACGTTGAAGCCGCGCTTCTTGATGTCCTTGTCAGACGGTGCGGCCGGCGGGGCATAGGGAAGGCCAGCCTCATTGGCCGGGATATAGACAAGGCCGGTCTTGGGGCTGAACGACATCGGGTGCCAGCTGTGCGCGCCCATCGCACCGGGGATCGACACGAACATCTTGCCGGTGCGGTAATAGCGCGCCTCTGGGTTTTCGATGGGCCGGCCAGTGGCGGGATCATAGCCCGTCGCCCAGTTGATGCCCTTGATGAACGGCGTTGCCGAAATGAACTTGCCGTTCGACCTGTCGATCACGAAGAAGAAACCGTTCTTCGGTGCGTGGAGCAGCACCTTGCGATCCTGCCCGCCGATCTTCATGTCGGCCAGGATGATCGGCTGGGTGGCGGTGAAATCCCAGCTTTCGGCCGGCGTTTCCTGATAATGCCACACATATTCGCCCGTTTCCGGCTTCAGCGCGACGATGGAGGACAGGAACAGATTGTCGCCCTTGCCTTCCGAACGCAGTCCATGATTCCACGGGCTGCCGTTGCCGACGCCAAGATAGAGCAGGTCCAGTTCAGGATCATAGACGATCGCGTCCCATACGGTGCCGCCGCCGCCGGTCTTCTTCCATTCACCATTCTGCGACCAGCTGTCGCGCACCTTGGCAAGCGGCTTGTCGGAGGGGGCGTTGTCCGGCTTACCATCGGCCGACGGCACGGTGTAGAAGCGCCATTTCTGCTTGCCGGTTTCGGCATCATAGGCGGTGACATAGCCGCGCACGCCGAATTCGGCGCCGCCATTGCCGATGATCACCATGTCCTTCACCACGCGCGGCGCGCCGGTGATGGCATAGGGTCTGGATGTGTCGAACGTCTGGGTGGACCACAGCTGGCTGCCGTTGCGCGCATCCAGCGCGATCAGCCGCCCGTCGAGCGTGCCGACATAGACCTTGCCCTTCCACACCGCGACACCGCGGTTGACCGCATCGCAGCAGGTGTGGACCAGCCTGTCCTTCGGCACCTGCGGATCGAAGGCCCAAAGCTGCTTGCCGGTCACCGCGTCGAACGCGGCAACCTTCGACCAGGCCTGCGACAGATAGATCACGCCATCGACCACGACCGGCGTTGCTTCCTGCCCGCGCTGATCGGGCAGATCGGCGTACCAGGCGATGCCCAGCTTGCCGACATTGCCGTCGTTGATCGCCGTCAGCGGGCTGAAGCGCTGTTCGTGATAGGTGCGACCGATGGCGGGCCAGTCGCTGCCGTCGCCGCCACTGGTGAGCAGTGCCGTATCCACCGCCGCCGGGCCGCTGGCGGCCGGCTGTGCCTTTTGATCATGTCCTGCTGAACAGGCGGCAAGCAGCGCTGCGGTGGGCAGCAGCGCCAGCGCAATCCTGTGACCCATATATCCTCCCCGAATGAACCGGGCCATTTATATGGCCCCCGCCGCTGCGGTTCTTGTCTTTAAGCGAAGCTATTCGGCGGCGGTGTGAAGCTGCCGACGTAGCAGGAACAGCGCTGCCGCCGCGCCCAGCGCGCAGGCGCCCATCACCATCGACACTTCGGCGCGGCCCATGCCTGATTCGAACAGGAAGCCGGACACGATGGGAGCAAGCGCGCCGCCCGCGCGTCCGACGCCGACGACAAAGCCTGTGCCGGTTGCGCGCACATGGGTGGGGAATACCTTGGCGATCACCGCATACAGCCCGACGACACCGCTGTTGGCGAAGAAGATGGCAAGGAAGACGACCAGCTTCATCATGGTGAGATCGGCGCCGACGCGGCCGAAAAGGGTGATGAAGATCGCCGAACCAACCATGACCGCCAGCGTCAGCGGTTTCAGGCCGAAGCGCAGGGTCAGGAAACCAAGCGTGGCCCCGCCGATCGCGCCGCCGATATTGCCCCATACCGATACGCTGCTGCCCTGCGATGCGGTGAAGCCCATATCGGCCACGATCTTCGGAATCCAGCTGAGGACATAATAATAAGCGGTGATGTGCAGCAGATAGGCAAGTGTGATGCACAAGGTGGTGCCGATCAGCGCCGGCTTGAAGATATCGGCAAGGCTGCCCTTGGCATGGGCCGGCGGCGGTGGCGGCAAGCGGGTGGCCGATGGATGGCCCATGCGCGCCAGCGTGCGGTTGATCCGCTCCAGCGCGTCGGCGGGCCGCTTGTAGAGCAGGAAGGAAATGGATTCCGGCATCCGCAGCCAGATCATCGGGATGAACAGCGCAGACACGATGCCTCCGAAGACGAAAACCGAGCGCCAGTCGTGATGTTGCAGCAGCCATGCCGCAAACGAGCCACCGACAACCCCGCCGATGGGATAGCCGATCGACATCAGGCTGACCGAAAGGTCGCGCCGCCGGTCATTCGAAAACTCCGCCGCCATGGCGTTGATCGATGCCAGCATTCCGCCGATGCCAAGGCCGGTGATCACCCGCCACAGCGAAAGCATGGCGACGCTGGATGCCGTTGCCGAAAGAAACATGCCGCCCGCCATTGCGGCAAGGCAGCCCAGGATCGTCGGGCGACGACCGATCTTGTCGGCAATGGGGGCAAGGAACAACGAGCCGAACGCCATGCCGATCAAGCCGGTGGAGATGACGATACCCAGCGCGGCGCGATCCACGCCCCATTCATTCGCGATGCCCGGCGATGCAAAGGTGATCGCCAGCACGTCAAACCCGTCGAGCGCGTTCAACCCGACGGTCAACGCCACTGCAACAATCTGGAAGGCGCTCATCGGTCCCTGGCCGATGATCTCGCGCGGCTCCCGTTCAGCCATCCCTTTATCCCCCGCATTAGTTGACCGTAACAACGTAACGGTCCTTCGCGGGGGGCATTGATGACAAGCTTGCCGCCGAAAGCAAGACGCTTTCATGCAAAATGGCGATCAGCGCCCTGAAAGCGGCCCTGGCCGGCAAACCCTGAGGTGCCGTTATCAATAGGGCGGGCGATCAAATCCCTTCTGGCTGAGCGTGAAAATCTCGCAGCCATTGTCGGTGATGCCCACCGAATGCTCGAATTGGGCGGAAAGCGAACGGTCACGCGTTACCGCCGTCCAGCCATCGTCCAGCACCTTCACATCGGCGCGGCCGGCGTTGATCATCGGTTCGATGGTGAAGATCATGCCCGGCTTCAGTTCCACGCCGCGGCCCGGCTTGCCGACGTGGACGACATTGGGTGCATCATGGAACACGCGGCCAAGACCATGGCCGCAGAAATCGCGCACCACGCCATAGCGCTGCTTTTCGGCAAAGCTCTGGATCGCATGGCCGACGTCGCCCAGCGTGTTGCCGGGACGTGCCTGCTCAATGCCCAGCATCATCGCTTCATAGGTCACGTCCACCAGCTTGCGTGCCTTCAGCGGCACATCACCGACGAAGAACATGCGGCTGGTGTCGCCATGCCAGCCATCGACGATGACGGTGACGTCGATGTTCATGATGTCGCCCGATTTCAGGGTCTTCGGCCCGGGAATGCCATGGCAGACGACATGGTTGATCGACGTGCAGATCGATTTGGGAAAGCCGCGATAGTTGAGGGGGGCCGGCGCTGCACCGGCCGCCACGATCATGTCGAAGGCAAGCCGGTCAAGCTCCTCCGTCGTGACGCCGGGCACGACATGGGGCACCAGCATGTCCAGCACTTCCGCCGCCAGCCGGCCAGCAGCGCGCATCCCGGCAAAGCCTTCTTCGCCATGCAGCTTGATGGCATTGCCCGGAATTGATGCGTCCTCGACGCTTTCTACCACGGTATAGCTTGTCATGCCCGCCATATAGCAATCAATTCCCGGCTTTGCGAGGCGGCTGTCACGCGCTAGCACAGGAACATGTCGAATCCTTCAGAACGTGTGTGGACAGCGGCGCTCGTCATCATCGGCGACGAGATTCTTTCAGGCCGTACACAGGACGCCAATCTCGCAACGCTGGCGAAATGGCTGAACGTGCAGGGCATCAGGCTGGCCGAAGCGCGGGTGGTGGCCGATGTCGTCGAACGTATCGCAGAGGCGGTGAACGCGCTGCGCGGCAATCACGATTATGTGTTCACGACCGGCGGCATCGGCCCGACGCATGATGACATCAGCGTCGATGGCGTCGCTCTGGCCTTTGGCGTGCCGGTGGTGGAACATCCCCGCGCCCGCCGGATACTCGAGGATTATTATGCCACGCGCGGTGGGCTGAACGAAGGCCGGCTTCGCATGGCACGCGTGCCCGAAGGGGCGGACCTGATCGAAAATCGCGTCACTGGAGCACCCGGCATCCGCATGGGCAATGTGCATATGCTGGCGGGCGTGCCGCGCATCGCCATGCAGATGATGGACGCGCTGGAAGGGCGGCTGGAAGGCGGAAAGCCGATGCTGTCGCACACGCTGGGCTGCCGGGTGGCGGAGAGCGAGGTGGCGAGCCTGCTTGCAGCCACTGAAAAGGACAATCCCGGTTGCCAGATCGGCAGCTATCCCTTTTTCGGTGAAGGCGGGTCGGGCGCCAATTTCGTTGTGCGTTCGACCGATCCGCATCTGCTGGCGGGCTGTGTGAAGGCGCTGGCCGATGGGCTTCGCGCTGTTGGTCGGGAGCCGGTGGACGGCGGCATCTGACGATCAGCCGCGCTGGCGCATTCTACCGGGCGGCAGGCCATAGCGGCGGGCAAAGCTGCGTGAAAAATGGCTGGGGCTGACAAAGCCGGTCGCCATCGCCACCTCGGTGACGGCAAGGCTGGTTTCGCGCAACAGGGCAAGCGCCCTTTCCAGCCTGATCCGCAGATATTGATCGCCAATGCGTCGCCCCAGATGGCTGGCGAACAACCGCTCAAGCTGGCGCAGCGACACACCGGCGGCAGCGGCAAGCGCGCTTCGTTCCAGCGGATCGGCCACATGCGATTCCATCAGTGCCAATGCCGTGAGGACACGTTCGTTGCCGACCGCATAACGTTCACGAAGTGCCAGGCGCTGCGCATCCTCTCCGTCACGCAGGGTGCTGCGGATATACCAGTCGCCAACCTGGGTAGCGAGTGCGGGGCCATGATCGGCAGCGATCAACGCAAGTGCCAGATCCAGCCCGGCCGTGCCGCCGGCGCAGGTCAGCCGGTCTCTGTCGATCACATAAAGTCCCTGTTCGACGCGCAGGTCGGGAAATGCTTCGACAAAGGCGGGGCGGTGTTCCCAATGGATGGTGCAGCGATAGCCATCAAGCAGCCCTGCCCTTGCCAGCACATAGGGGCCGCCTGAAACGCCGCCAAGCTGAACGCCAAGGGTGGAAAGCCGCCGCAGCCAGCGCAGCGTCGGACGGTCGTCGAATGCGGCTGGATTGCCGGCGGCAAAGACGAAGACGATATCGGGCAGCGGTTCGGGAGCGGCCTGTGGGTCCATCACCGCGTCGGTGGTGATGCGCACACCATTCGACGCGGCAACCATCGGGCCGCTGACCGAGAAATGGCGCCAGCTGTATAGCGCCTGCCCGGCAAGCACATTGGCGGCGCGGAACGGCTCCACAATCGCCGCATAGGACATCAGCGCAAAGCCATCGATCAGCAACAGGCCGACCTGCTTCGGGTGGAATGGCAAAGGCATGTCGCAAATGGATAATCAACCGTCGGTCACGGTCAAGTGCGCCATGCCGGAATCGATCATCATCAACCGGTCGATGCAGGTTCGACGCGGCGGATGGGAATGATGCGCTATTCGATCTTCAGCCTTGCCGCAAATGCGCTGAACGGCCACAGGCGCTGGCAGGCAACCTGGCGCGATGCAACGCCCGCCAGCGAATATGATGTGGTGATCGTCGGCGGCGGCGGCCATGGGCTTGCCACCGCTTATTATCTGGCCAGCGTGCACGGCATCAACCGGGTCGCGGTCCTGGAAAAGAACTGGATCGGCGGCGGCAATGCCGGTCGCAACACCACCATCATCCGTTCCAACTATGGCCTTGGCGGCAACCTCCCCTTTTACGAATGGTCGATGACGCTGTGGGAAGGGCTCGAACAGGCGCTGAATTATAATGCCATGGTCAGCCAGCGCGGCGTATTGAACCTCTGCCATTCCGATGCGCAACGTGATGCCTATGCCAGGCGCGGCAATGCCATGCGCCTGCACGGCGTCGATGCCGAACTTCTGGATGAACAGGGCGTACGCCGGATGGCGCCCTTCCTCAACTTCGATCAGGCGCGCTTTCCCATAAAGGGTGGGCTGTTGCAGCGGCGGGGCGGCACGGCCCGTCATGATGCGGTGGTGTGGGGCTATGCCCGCGGCGCATCCGACCGCGGCGTGGACATTATCCAGAATTGCGAAGTGACCGGCTTTACCCGCGCCGCTGACGGGCGGATCACCGGGGTGGAGACGACACGCGGGCACATTGGCGCGGGCAAGATAGGCATTGCGGTTGCCGGCAATTCATCGCGCGTGGCGGCAATGGCCGGCCTTCGCCTGCCGATCGAAAGCCATGTGCTTCAGGCTTTTGTGTCCGAAGCGATAAAGCCCGTCATTCCCGGCGTCATCACCTTTGGCGCCGGTCATTTCTATATCAGCCAGTCCGACAAGGGCGGGTTGGTGTTCGGCGGCGATATCGATGGCTATAACAGCTATGCCCAGCGCGGAAACCTGCCGGTGGTGGAAGATGTCTGCGAAGGCGGCATGGCGCTGATGCCGATGATCGGCCGTGCACGGCTGCTGCGATCATGGGGCGGCATCATGGACATGACCATGGACGGTTCTCCCATCATCGACGTCGCGCCCGTACCCGGCCTCTATCTCAATGCCGGCTGGTGCTATGGCGGGTTCAAGGCGACACCCGCCAGCGGCTGGTGTTTCGCCCATCTCATCGCCACCGGCCAGCCACATGAAACCGCCGCTGCCTATCGCCTCGATCGCTTCGCTGCCGGCCGGCTGATCGATGAAAAGGGGCAGGGCGCGCAGCCCAATCTGCATTGAGGACGGGGACGATGGCTTCACCCACCTCTTCGCTGTTGTTCAGGACTATTGCCCGATGAGGATAGACTGTCCCTTTTGCGGATCGCGCGACGCGAGCGAGTTCACCTATCGCGGCGATGCCCGGCCCATGCGCCCGTCTGCCGACGCCGGGGAGCAGGCCTTTGCCGATTATGTCTATCTGCGCGACAATGTCGCCGGCGTGATGGATGAACATTGGTATCACGCCCAAGGCTGCCGCAACTGGCTGGTGGTGACACGCGACACCCGCACCCATGTGATTTCCGCCGTTCGACTGGCGCGGGAGGTACGGCGATGAGCAGGCTTGCATCGGGCGGGCTGATCGACCGTGCAAGGCCGCTGTCCTTCACCTTCGATGGCCGCCAATATCGGGGCTATGCGGGTGATACGCTGGCATCGGCGCTGATTGCCAATGACGTGCGGCTGGTGGGACGGTCTTTCAAATATCACCGCCCGCGCGGTATTCTGACTTCCGGAGCGGAGGAGCCGAACGCGCTGGTCACTATCGGCAGGGGCGCCAATACCGATCCGAACAGCAGGGCCACCACCGTGGCATTGTACGATGGGCTGGAAGCGGTCAGCCAGAACCGCTGGCCAAGCCTGTCCTTCGACATGATGGCAGTGAACGGCCTGTTGTCACCGCTGTTCGTGGCTGGCTTCTACTACAAGACCTTCATGTGGCCCGCCCGCTTCTGGGAGAAGCTTTACGAGCCGCTGATCCGCCGCGCTGCGGGGCTGGGGCGTCTGAGCGGGCAGGACGATGGCGCGGTTTATGATCGCGATCATGGCTTTTGCGATCTGTTGGTGATCGGCGGCGGGCCTGCCGGTCTGGCAGCGGCGCTTGCCGGCGGGCGTGCCGGCGCCAGGGTGATCCTTGCCGATGGTGACATGCGCATCGGCGGCAGGCTGCTTTCCGAACGGCATGAGATCGACGGCATTGCCGGGATCGACTGGGCAGCGGCTGCCCTTGCCGAGCTGGCGGCAATGCCCAATGTGCGGCTGATGCCGTCCACCACCGTTTTTGGCGTTTATGACGGCTGCACCTATGGCGCGATCGAACAGCTGGCACCGAAGGCCGGGGCATCTGCACAGCGTTACTGGAAGATCGTGGCGCGGCGCTGTGTCCTTGCCGCCGGCGCGATCGAGCGGCCGCTGGTCTTTCCCGGCAATGATCGTCCGGGCGTGATGATGGCATCGGCGGTGCAAAGCTATGTCAATCGCCACGCGGCGCTTCCGGGCAGGCGTATCGCCCTGTTCACGACAACCGACAGTGGCTGGCGGCTTGCCGATGATCTGCGCGCGCAGGGCGTGGATGTCACCGCGATCATCGATCCGCGCGATCATTCGCCCCATGATGCGGCACGCCGCGCGCATCAGCACGGCACGCGGATCTTCAGCGGGGCGATGGTGACGGGCACGCGTGGCGGCAAGGCAATCAGATCCGTGGATGTGCGGGACGCCGATGGCCAGGTGCAGCGGGTGGAGGTCGATCTGCTGGCGATGGCCGGCGGGTGGAATCCGTCGATGGGGCTGGGCTGCAATATGGGCGGTCGCCCCGTCTGGTGTGACGAGATTCACAGCTTCATTCTGAAATCGCCGCCGCCGGGCATGACGCTGGCGGGTGCCGCCGCCGGCCGCCTGTCATTGAGGGAGGCGTTGGCCGATGGGCTGCGCGCGGGCAGCGAGGCGATGGCTTTGCTGGGCTTTGCCGCGCCGCTGATGCCAGTGCCGAAAGCAAGCGACGATCCGGCGGGAATGCAGCCGCTGTGGCATGTGCCGGGCGGGCGGGGGAAGGCGTTCGTCGATTTCCAGCATGATGTTACCGACAGCGATGTGGCGCTTGCCGCGCGCGAGGGCTTTCGTTCGGTCGAACATCTGAAGCGCTACACGACGCTTGGCATGGCGACCGATCAGGGCAAGACATCGAACGTCAACGGTCATGCGCTGCTGGCGGCGGCAAGCGGCAAGACCATTGCCGAAGCGGGCACGATATTGTCGCGCCCGCCCTATCTGCCCGTCGCCATCGGTGCCTTTGCCGGCCAGCATCGCGATGAACATTTCCGGCCCGCGCGGCTGACGGCGGGCCATGGCTGGGCGCAGGAACAGGGGGCGGTGTTCACCGATGCAGGCCAGTGGAAGCGCGCGCAATGGTTTGCCCGCCCCGGCGATGCGGACTGGATGGCGACTGTCCGCCGGGAGGTGGAGGCGGTGCGCAGCGGCGTCGGGCTGTGCGATGTATCGACACTGGGCAAGATAGAGCTGATCGGCCCGGATGCCGGTGTTCTGCTCGACCGGCTTTACATCAACCGCTTCTCCACCCTGCCGGTGGGAAAGGCGCGCTACGGCGTGATGCTGCGCGAGGACGGCTTTGTGCTGGACGACGGCACGACCAGCCGGCTTGCCGATGATCGTTTCCTCATGACGACAACCACGGCGAATGCGGCGCGGGTGATGCAGCACATTGATCATGCGCGGCAGGTGCTGTGGCCCGATCTGGATGTGCACGCCATATCGGTGACGGAAAGCTGGGCACAGTTCGCCATTGCCGGGCCGAGGGCACGGCTGCTGCTGGAACGGCTGTTGCCGCATGTCGACCTGTCCGATCGGGCTTTTCCCTATATGGCGGCGGCAGAGATTGAATGGCAGGGTGTGCCGGCACGGCTGTTCCGCCTCTCCTTCTCGGGCGAGCTGGGTTATGAACTGGCGGTTCCTGCCGGTGATGGCGATGCCTTGCTGCGCCGTCTGGCGGCATTGGGGGCGGATATCGGCCTTACCCCCTATGGCACCGAGGCACTGGGCGTGCTTCGCATCGAAAAGGGCCACCCCGCCGGCAATGAGCTGAATGGCCAGACGACTGCCGGCGATCTTGGCCTTGGCCGGATGATGGCAGGGGACAAGGATTTCATCGGCAGGGCAATGGCTGGCCGTGCCGCGCTGAACGGGCCGGAACGACCGGTGCTGGTGGGGCTGCGCTGTGTGGACAAGACCGCGCGGCTGCGGGGTGGCGCGCACCTGCTGCCGATGGACGCGCCGGCCATCGCCGCCAATGATCAGGGTTTTGTCACTTCGGCCGCTTTTTCCCCAACGCTTGGGCAATGGATCGGGCTTGGCCTGCTGAGACACGGGCGGGAAAGGCTGGGCGAACGCATTCGCGCCCATGATCCCGTGCGTGATGGCGACACGCTGGTGGAGGTCTGTTCGCCCATCTTCGTCGATCCAGAGGGAGTGCGCGTCCGTGGTTGAACAGCCTGATGCAGCACAGCTGTTGATCGGCCGGCCGGGCCTTCGCGTCATGATGGCCGAAGCGCCGGCCATGGCAACGGTGATGGCGCGCGATGAACAGGCATTGCGTCAACGCATTGCCGCTGAACATGGCTTGGCGCTGCCGTCCGGCGGCAGATGCAGCACCGGCGATGGCATCACCTTCATTGCCACTGCACCCGGCACATGGCTGGCGCTGGCGGATGGGCTTTCGCCGCATTGGCCGAACACCCTTGCTGTGCAACTGGGCGACACGGCGGCGGTGGTTGGCCAGTCGGGCGCCTATCTGCTGTTCAGGCTGGAGGGAGAGCACGCTGCCGCACTGCTTCAGAAGGGCGTGTTCATCGATCTTCATCCAGGACAATTCACTGCCAGCTCGGCCGCAGTGACAGTCATCGCCCATATCGGCGTCATCCTTTGGCGACCTGATGACCAGCCCGGTAACATCCCTCATTACCGGCTGGCGGTGCCGCGCAGCCTTGCCGTCAGCTTCCGTCATTGGCTGGAAAGCAGCGTAGCGTTGATGGAATGATGCCACAGGCTGACGCCTGATTTCTTCGCCAACCGCCTTCTGCCCTGTTAAACGGAGCCATGGCGAAGGAAAAAGACGATCACGAAGCCACCGCGCTGACCACGGGTTCAGGCGCACCGGCAGACAATGGCAGGACACTGGAAAAGGCGTTGGGCGTGCAGATCCGGCAGCTTCGCCGCCAGCACGATCTGTCGGTTTCCGATCTCTCAGCCGCCGCCGGTATTTCGGTTGGCATGATGTCGAAGATCGAGAACGGGCTGATTTCACCATCGCTCAACACCCTGCAATCGCTGGCCGGTGCGCTTTCAGTGCCGATCTCCACCCTTTTTGCTTCGTTCGAGGACAGGCAGGATTGTTCCCACGTTCGGGCAGGGCAGGGCGTGGTGATAGAGCGGCGCGGTACCAAGGTGGGGCATGTCTATCAGTTGCTTGGCCATGTGCTGCGCGGCGACATGGTGGTGGAACCCTATCTGATCACGCTGGAGGCGGATGCGGTGCCCTACACCAGCTTCCGGCACAGCGGGGTGGAGTTCCTCTACATGCTGAGCGGACAGCTTATCTACCGCCATGGGGACCGCACCTACACGCTCAATCGCGGCGATTCCATGCTGTTCGATTCGGGTGCACTGCATGGGCCGGAGCAGCTGGTGGAACTGCCCGCCACCTATTTATCGATCATCATCTACCCGCGCCAACCATGATTATTTTCTTCATAAGAAAATTATATTCTTCCTGATTGACAGCAGGAAAGGATGCTGATTAGCTGCACCGCAACATGAATTGCGGATTCGAGAAAACGAATGTGCGGCATCGTTGGACTTTTCCTGAAGAATGAGGCGTTGCAGCCCCGCCTTGGTGCGTTGCTGTCGGACATGCTGGAAGTAATGACCGGGCGTGGTCCGGACAGCGCGGGCTTTGCCGTCTATGGCAGTGGCGACAAAACCCATGTGAAGCTGACGTTGCGTTCGCCCGACGGTAGCTGGCCGGACAGGATCGGCAGCGAGATGGCGGCCACCATCGGCTGCGCGGTGGATGCGTCCCCACGCGATACGCATATGGTGATTACCATCCCCGCATCGGCTGAAACGGCGGCGCGCGGCTGGCTGGCGGAACACCTGCCGCAGGTGGATGTGGTGGGCGGCGGCCATCGGATCGAAATCTACAAGGAAGTGGGGCTTCCCGCGTCTGTTGCGGATCGCTTCGGCCTTGCGGCGATGACGGGCAGCCATGCCATCGGTCATACCCGCATGGCTACCGAAAGCGCGGTGACCACGCTCGGCGCGCATCCCTTTTCAACCGGGGCGGACCAATGCCTTGTGCATAATGGGTCGCTTTCCAACCATGCCAGCCTGCGCCGCCGGCTGGCGAGGGAAGGGCTGCATTTTGCCACTGACAACGACAGCGAGGTTGCCGCCGGTTACCTGACCTGGAAGATGCGCGAAGGTGCAAGCCTTGCCCAGGCGCTGGAAGCCGGGCTGGACGATCTGGACGGCTTCTACACCTTTGTCGTTGGCACCGAAAACGGCTTTGCGGTGCTGCGTGATCCCATCTCCTGCAAGCCGGCGGTGATGGCCGAAACCGATGATTACGTCGCCTTCGGTTCGGAATATCGCGCGCTTGTCGGCCTGCCGGGGATCGAAAGCGCGCAGGTGTTCGAGCCGGAACCCGCCCGCGTCTATGCATGGGAGCGCAATTGATGCAGTGCGTCGATCTTGCCGAAACCAGCCGTCGTGCGCTGAACCAGCGGCTTCACGCGCTGACGGCGGATACCAATGAAACCCATTGGCGGGTGCTCAACCCCGAAGGCCAGCACGCGCTTGCCGCCGGGGTTGATGCGCCCATCATGGTCGAGATTGCGGGTCACGCCGGCTATTACTGCGCGGGCATGAACAAGGCGGCCACTGTCGTGGTGGAAGGCAATGCCGGTGTCGGCGTCGCTGAAAACATGATGTCCGGCATGGTTCATGTGAAGGGCGATGCCAGCCAGGCTGCCGGTGCGACGGCGCATGGCGGCTTGCTGGTGATCGATGGCAATGCGGCGGCCCGTTGCGGCATTTCGATGAAGGGCATCGATATTGTTGTCAAAGGATCGATCGGTCCGATGAGCGCATTCATGGCACAGGCCGGTTCGCTGGTCGTGCTTGGCGATGCCGGCGATGCGCTGGGCGATTCCATTTACGAGGCGCGGCTTTATGTGCGCGGCAATGTCGCCAGCCTTGGTGCCGATTGCGTGGAAAAGACGATGCGCGACGAACATCGCACCGAATTGCGTGCCCTGCTCGACAAGGCAGGCGTGGGGCAGGAGGTCGGCGTCGATTCATTCCGCCGCTATGGCTCTGCCCGCCGCCTCTACAATTTCCATGTCGACAATGCGTCGGATTATTGAAGGCAGGACCAATGGACCTCGATCACATTCCGCAGACGCTGCCCCGAAAATCGGCGACCTTCGACGATTACACATTGTCCGAAATCCGCCGCGCCGCAGCCACCGGCATTTATGACATTCGTGGTGCCGGCACGAAGCGCGCACTTCCGCATTTCGACGACCTGCTGTTCCTCGGCGCGTCCATTTCACGCTATCCGCTGGAAGGCTATCGTGAAAAATGCGCCACCGATGTGTGGCTGGGCACCCGGTTCGCGAAGAAGCCGATCCATCTGAAAATCCCGATCACCATTGCGGGGATGAGCTTCGGCTCGCTTTCCGCTCAGGCGAAGGAAGCCTTGGGACGCGGCGCGACGCTGGCCGGTACGTCGACGACCACTGGCGACGGCGGCATGACGGCGGAGGAACGCGGCCATTCCCAAATGCTGGTCTATCAATATCTGCCCAGCCGCTATGGCATGAATCCCGACGACATCCGCAAGGCGGATGCGATCGAGGTGGTGATCGGCCAGGGCGCGAAGCCCGGTGGCGGCGGGATGTTGCTAGGCCAGAAGATTTCCGATCGCGTGGCGGCGATGCGGACCCTGCCCAAGGGTATCGATCAACGCTCTGCCTGCCGCCACCCGGACTGGACGGGTCCGGACGATCTGGAGATCAAGATAGAGGAACTGCGCGAAATTACAGATTGGGAAAAGCCCATCTATGTGAAGGTGGGCGCGACCCGGCCCTATTATGATGTCGCGCTGGCGGTAAAATCGGGCGCCGATGTGGTGGTGCTGGACGGCATGCAGGGCGGCACCGCCGCCACCCAGGACGTGTTTATCGAACATGTCGGCATCCCCATTCTGGCAGCGATCCGCCCGGCGGTGCAGGCGCTTCAGGACCTTGGCATGCACCGCAAGGTGCAACTGATCGTCTCTGGCGGCATCAGAAACGGCGCGGATGTCGCCAAGGCGCTGGCGCTTGGCGCGGATGCCGTCTCCATCGGCACGGCGGCGCTGGTTGCGCTTGGCGACAATGACCCCGCGCTGGAGGAGGAATATCGCAAGCTCGGCACCACAGCCGGCGCTTATGACGACTGGCATGAAGGCCGCGACCCGGCCGGCATCACCACGCAGGACCCGATTCTCAGTGCCCGGCTCGATCCCATTCTCGCCGGGCGGCGGCTGGCCAATTACCTGGCGGTGCTGACGCTGGAAATGCAGACCATCGCCCGCGCATGCGGCAAGAGCCATGTCCATAATCTTGAACCCGAAGATCTTGTCGCGCTGACCATGGAGGCGGCGGCGATGGCCCGTGTGCCGCTGGCCGGCACCGACTGGATTCCGGGGCAGGCAGTTTCGGGCAAGGGCGGCTTCTAGACCGCCCGACCCAAAGCAGGAGGCGAGGCACAATAATGGGGAACATCACCATGGCCACAGATCTCGCCAAATTAGCCGCTGACAGGGGCATCAAATATTTCCTGATCAGCTTTACCGACCTGTTCGGCACCCAAAGATCAAAGCTGGTGCCGGCGGCCGCCATCAACGGCATGATGAAATCGGGCGCCGGCTTTGCGGGCTTTGCGACCTGGCTGGACATGACGCCCGCCGATCCGGACATGTTCGCCGTGCCTGACCCGGACAGCCTGATCCAGCTTCCATGGAAGCCGGAAGTCGGCTGGCTTGCCGCCGATCCCGTGATGAACGGCCAGCCGGTGCCGCATGGCCCGCGCAATGTGCTCAAGCGGCAGGTCGCCGCCGCTGAAAAGCTCGGCTATCGCATGAAATCAGGGGTGGAATGCGAATTCTTCCTGCTGTCGGCCGATGGCGAAGCCCTGTCCGACCATGCCGATACCCAGGCAAAGCCCTGTTACGATCAGCAGGCGCTGATGCGGCGCTATGACGTCATCACCGAAATCTGCGATGCGATGCTGGCGCTTGGCTGGCAGCCCTATCAGAACGACCATGAGGACGCGAATGGCCAGTTCGAAATGAACTGGGAATATGACGATGCGTTGCGTACCGCCGATCGCCATGCCTTTTTCAAGTTCATGGTCAAGTCCATCGCGGAAAAGCATGGGCTGCGCGCGACCTTCATGCCAAAGCCGTTCAGCCACCTGACCGGCAATGGCTGCCATGCGCATGTCTCGCTCTGGTCGACCGATGGCGGCCGGAATCTGTTTGCCGACGATGATGACGAACTGGGGCTTTCCGCGCTTGGCTATGGCTTCATCGGCGGACTGATCCATGCGGCGGAAGGGCTGGCGGCGCTGACCAACCCGACCGTCAACAGCTATAAGCGGATCAATGCCCCGCGCACCGCTTCCGGTGCGACATGGTCCCCCAATTCGGTGACCTATACCGGCAATAACCGTACCCATATGATCCGTATTCCGGATGATGGCCGGTTCGAGTTCCGGCTCGCCGATGGTTCGGCCAATCCCTATCTGTTGCAGGCCGCATTGCTCGCTGCCGGGCTGGATGGCATCAATAACGGCCGCGATCCGGGCAAGCGGCTCGACATCAACATGTATACCGAAGGGCATAAGGTGCGCGGTACGCGCAAGCTGCCGCTCAACCTGCTGGACGCGCTGCGGGCGATGGAACGCTCGCCGGTGCTGAAGACGGCGTTTGGCGAGGAGTTCATCACCGCCTATGCAAAGCTGAAGCTGGCCGAATGGAATGATTATTCACGCCATCTGTCCAGCTGGGAGCGGCAGGCGACACTCGACTGTTAAGCGTCGCCCGCGTCGTGGTGAGCGATCAGTCCCCGGCCCTGAAGCGATCAGGCTTCGGGCTTGGGGCCGATTTTGTCGCGGATCGCCTGCGGAATCGGCGCGCTTTTCAGCCGGCTGCTGTCGTCAGGATCAACCACCGTCCATACCCGCGTTTCCCAGCATTCGACGCACAGCTCTTCGCCAAGCCACAGCTGATGCTCCACCTTGAAGCTGCTGCGGCCCATTTCAGCGATGCGGCTGGTGATGACCACTTCATCGCCATAGGTCGTCGGCCGGCGAAAGCTGGTGCGCACGTCAACCATGGGAAAACCGGCCACCTGCAATTCGCGCTGCATGTCGCGCTTGCGGCCAAAGCCGGCGGTTTCGAAGAGCTGGATGGTGCTTTCGTTGAACTGATCCAGATAGCGCGGATAGAAGACGATTCCGGCGGGGTCGCAATCGCCCCATTCGATGCGGACATTACGGCGCAGCATTGGCTTCCTATCTTTAATTGACGTGTTGCCCCGATCCTTGCGGCAGGGGGCGGCTGCCGGGCTTTTGAGCAGCATTGTCGGCCAATGGCAATCACGCAGAGGCCGATGTCGCCGATAGGGCGGCGGGGACGGGGCGGCAGATAAAAAAAGGGGCGGCCGAAGCCACCCCTTTCCGGCATTTGCCGTGTCAGTTCGATCAGAACCGCTTCTTCAGGGTCAGTGCCCATTCGCGCGGACGACCCGGCTGCGAGCTGGAGATGCCCGCACCCGTCCGGACGAGGTCGAAGTTCGTCAGGAAATAATATTTGTCGAACAGATTGGTGACTTCCAGCGAAGCTTCCCAATCATTGTCGGTGTTGCGATAGGTCAGACGCGCATTGGCGATCGTGTACGACGGGATGCGGTTGGTCGCCGCATTGATCGCATTCGAATAGACCATCGACTGATAGGATGCATCGATACGCGGGGTCAGCGAGCCAGCGTCGCCCAGATCGATTTCATACTGGACGCCCATGCTCCACTTCCACTTCGGGTTATACGGCGTGCGCATACCCTTGGTGACGCCGGTACCGGCCAGAACACTGGTGTAGTCGAAATCGACATAGCTGGCTGAAGCATCGATCGTCAGTGCGTCGGTCGGGCGGAAATTGGCTTCCAGCTCGGCGCCCTGAATGTCGGCGTTGCCTGCGTTGAACGGCAGTGCACAAGGAACGGCGAAGCCGGCACCTGCCTGCGGGCAGTTGCTGAGCGACAGCTGGATGTCCTTGTACTTGCTGTAGAACAGCGCACCGTTCAGGCGAAGCATGCGGTCGAACAATTCGGTCTTTGCACCCAGTTCATAAGACTGGAGCGTTTCCGGATCGAACGACAGAACCTGCGAGGCGTAGAACGGACGCGGGTTCACGCCACCGCCCTTGAAGCCGGTGGAGAACTGTGCATAGGCCATGAAGGTCGGCGTGAACTGGTACTGCAGGTTCGCGCGATAATCGACGCGCTTGCCATTATAGACGCCCTTCACACCATCCACGGCATTGGCCGGGGTCACACCATCGCTGAGCTTGCGCGAGAAGGTGTAATCCTTGTGCTCATCCGTATAGCGGATGCCACCGATAGCCGACAGCTTGTCGGTCACATGCCAGGTCAGATGCGCAAAGACAGCCTTGGTATCGGCATTGACAGGGTCGTTGCCCTGGAAGGTCGTGCCCGCCGGAGAGGTGTAGCGAAGATCCTGGAAAGTCGCATAGACCGACTTTTCGTCCAGATAGTAACCACCGACGGTATATTCGAACATCTCGTCAGCGAACGAGCCGTTCAAACGCAGTTCCTCACTGAACTGATGGAACTTGAGGTTGCCCGAACCAAAGCTGTGTGCCAGCGGCGTCAGATCGTCGTCGTTGGTGAACAGCGAATGATATTGGCGATAGGCGGTGACCGACTTGATCGACATGGTGTCGTTCAGCTTGTAATCGATCGTGCCGGAGGTGCCCCAGCCTTCGAACTTGGTGCGGCCATTGGCAATCTGTGCTGCACGGGTGCCGTCAGCGCCCGAATAGAAGGTGGCATAGTTGCAGTATTTGCCGCAGAGGAAACGGCTGTCGACCGTGCCGCCGGTGCCGAACGGATCGATGTCCCCCGTGCCGGTGTAATTGGCATAGGTGAGGACCGAACCTGCAACGGTGTGATCTTCATGCGTGTAATCGCCGATCAGGTTGATTTCGAGGCGATCATTCGCTTCCCAGCGCAACTGGCCACGCAGTGCGTTATAGCCAATTTCGCCTTCCTTATCGAGCACGCAGTTGGTGTTGCTCGACTTGAACTGCGGAATGCCCTGACCGGGATTGAGGCAGCCATAGTCGTAACGGGTGACATAGCCGTCCTGCTTCTTAGACACGCCTGAAACGCGGGCGAACAGATTGTCCGTAATGCCGAAATCGGCCGATCCGCGCAGGTCCACGCGATTGCGGCTGCCATAGGTGGCGGAAACATAGCCGGTGTTGTCGCCAACCGGCTTCTTCGAATAGAGCTTGATCGCGCCGCCGATCGAGTTCTTCCCGGCCAGCGTGCCCTGCGGGCCGCGCAGCACTTCGACGCGGTCGAGATCGAGCAGGTCGAAAACGCCGCCGGTGAGCGTGGCATAATAGACATCGTCGATGTACATGCCGACGCCCGGCTCAAGTGCCGGGTTGAAGTCATACTGGCCGATACCGCGAATCGATGCTGCGATCGACGGGCCATAGGCCGCGCCCTGCGGCTTCAACGTCACCGAAGGCGCATCATTGGCGACCTGGGCGATGTTGGTCTGGCTGCGCGCTTCCAGCATGGCGCCGGAAACGGCGGTGATGGCAAGCGGCGTCTTCTGCAGGTTCTGGCTGCGGAACTGCGCGGTGACGACGATTTCCTCGACGCCGCCGCCGCTTGCGGGGGCAGCGGCTTCAGCCGGCGCCGGCGTAGCTGCCGGTGCTTCCTGCGCGTTGGCGCTGGCCGCCATGAAAGCGAGCGTGGAAACGCCCGCGGCGATGATGGTCTTGTTCATAAGATGCACGGAACGCACGAACTTATACCTCCCAACTGTCAGGAAAGTGACCGGAAGCAAGCCTAGACATCCGTGTGGGGCGGATCGCGCTGGGCATCTCTTCCGGTTGATGAATTGCCGCCTTATTGCCGACGGCCTTTCCCCCTTTCACGGGGTATGGAGCGGCCCCTTAGGCGCTTTTCGTTGATCGCGCAAATATCCGCGTTCCGCCGTGATCGAGAGAAATGCACCATGTTGCGATTAGGCAACAATCGATAACATATGATAAATATAATATTTCTGATAACCTGGAAGGGTGATATTTTTAAAATATTGGTCATTAACCTCCGTTTGGAACGTGAACATCCTTGGAAAGGCCGGTTTCAAGCTCCCCTCCGGAGGCGGCAAGGGGCGGTCAGTGATATTGTTTGAATGTGGATCAAAGGACGTTGTGCCAGACGCCTGCCGGCGATGGTCGTTGCGACTCGGCAACGGATGTCGGTGCCAGACCATCATCCTCGTAGAAACCCCATCTTCTCTGCTGGTCGCAAAATCCCGTATGTTAGTCGCAATGGAGGGGTAAAAAGCCGCAATGGCTGAAGGTTAATGCACATGATTAATATTGCTTAACAGCCTGTTTGCATTTAGCGAGTGATGACCATTACATCCATTGTGGTGTAAACCGCCCTGCCAGAGTGGGACCAAAGACAAGCTGGCATTGGGGTTCTGGTTACAGGAACAGGCTGGATTTGAAGCGCTGCGCTTCAGGTTGTTGATGGAGGGGTCAATGAATCTGTGCCTTGCTGATGATGCATCGGGCACTGCAACGCGCGATTCGATCCTTCGGCTTCAACTGTGGCTTGATTGACATGCAAACGGTCGACATGGGGGGTGAGGCCGCTGCCAGCGCTGAAGTCACTGTGCCTGATGAAAATCGGGCATGGGCTGATCTGGGGCTTTCTGGTCATCGGCTTTATTATAGATGGGGCGGGCAGCTTCTCGATAATCTGGTGAATACCAGGGAAAAGTTTGCCGGTGACTTGGATCAATATATAATATTCCTGCTCTTCGTGCTTGAAGATCTGTCGAGGCATACAACGTCTCCGGGTCAATGCTGCGTCGAGGAGGAAGGTGACCGGACGTCACGTGCGCGCGGGCTGAACCAGATGAGCGTTTCGGAGATCACGCGGATCCCGAGGCAGACGGTGAGGCGGAAATTGCATGCATTGGCGGAATCCGGACATCTGACACGAACAGAAGACGGCATGTTCTATCTGGGCGAACGACACTCGCACGAAAGTCTGTTCTCAGATCTCAGTTCCCTTTTCTGGAATCTGGGCGGAAAATCCAAAATTAAATAAAATAATAAGATGCGGGCTCGGAATTAAAAATCCGGGTCCGTTTTTGTTTCTACTTAGCTGATACTTTGAAGAGTGGCCAATCTGAGCACATGAGCGCGTGAAGTTTTTGTGACAATCGCTAATTGGTCACAAAGGCGTCATGTTGCGCCGGGCAATGGCTTGCGCACCTTATGCTGCGCAGCCGTCTATTTCCCCGGGGGGTGCGGTGAGCAGGCAATCCAGTGCTCGCAAGGTAGTTCAGGCTGAATATGGTCTGCTGTCGCAAGGTCCGGTAGTGGCGACCTTGCCCATGGACGATGTCGCATGGGACGCTGGCCGTCGACGCTCCTCACCCGGAGATACCGTCCGGCGCCAGCTGCCACCCAGCGTGAGGGCACTGATCCAGCTGACGGTCGCAGCGGTGACGTTGATCGTTTGTCAGTATCTCTATTCCTATCTGCTCTTCGGCACGGGTGATCCTGCCGTGCTGCACCCCAAGGTGCATCTGCATGTGCTGCTCAACGCCGGCTGCAATGCCGTGGTTGCCGCGCTTGCCTGCCAATTCCACGGTCGTCTTCACCGTCGCCTGCGCCGCACCGCCGTGTCCATCATGGCGGTGCACGGGCTGCTGCTGCTCATGTTGCTGGCCGATCGGGCCTATTTCTCGCGCTCCGTCATGTTCCTGTCGGGCGGTATATCGGTGATCATCGCCTATGGCGTGGCGCTGGTGCGTCAGGCGCTGGACCGGCCGGCGGTTGCCGTGATCGCGCCCAAGACCACGGTGTTCCCGCTCTCCTGGAGCCGCGGACTGGGCAAGCCTCTGTCGGACGCATCGGTGCCGTTGACCAATTATGACATTGTCCTGGTCGACCTTGGTGATGACCTGCCGGTTGAATGGGTGCGTGCGCTGTCGAAGGCGATGATTGCCGGTGTCGAAGTTCGGCACATCGCCGAATATCTGGAGGAAATGCGCGCCCGTGTGTCGCTGGAGCATTTCGATGCCGATCATCTGAGTTCGGTGGGCGGCGCGGCTTTCGCGCTGTTCAAGCGGATGATGGACATTGTCGTGGTGCTCATGGTGCTGCCGGTCGTGCTGCCCGTGCTTTGCATCGCCATGGCGGCAATCCTGATCACCATGGGGCGCCCCATTTTCTTCAATCAGGACCGGGTCGGCCGTGGCGGCGCCGTTTTCCACATGTACAAGCTGCGCACCATGCGTCCGGCGCCGGAGCGGGCGGGCAGTGCCACCGCCACGGGCGACAATCGCATCACGCCGCTGGGCGCGCTGCTGCGGCGGTTCCGCATCGATGAACTGCCCCAGCTGCTCAACGTGCTGAAAGGCGACATGAGCCTGATCGGCCCGCGCCCCGAACAACCGGGCCTGACGCAGATGTACACGCGCGAATTGCCCGCATTCGAATATCGCCATCTGGTGCGGCCCGGTATTACCGGCTGGGCACAGGTGCGTTCCGGCTATGCCGCAACGCTGGAGGAAACCCGCGACAAGCTGGCGTTCGACCTGTTCTACATCAAGAACTTCTCCCTGTGGCTCGACATGGAAATTGTCTTTCGCACCGTCTGGACGCTGGTGAGCGGACGTGGCGTGCGTTGAGGGGCCGGCCGGCCCCGTTCCCGCCGACGAATTCACGGAAAACGAGTAGACCCCGATGTTGATTGAAAAGGCGCTGGATCGCCTGCGCGATGCGCCGCGTAAATGGCTTGTCACCGGCGCGGCCGGTTTCATCGGTTCCAATCTTGTCGAAACCCTGTTGCTGAACGGCCAATATGTCGTCGGTTTCGATGATTTTTCGACCGGGCACCGCCATAACCTCGATGCGATCCGCAATGCGGTGCCGGCCGATGCCTGGGGGCGGTTCACCTTCATCGAAGGGGATATTCGCAATCTCGATTCCTGCCGGACGGCCTGTTCTGACGTGCAGCATGTGCTGCATCAGGCGGCGCTGGGTTCGGTTCCCTGGTCGATCGAGGATCCGGTGACCAGCAATGCCGTCAATATTTCCGGCTTCGTCAACATGCTGGTGGCTGCGCGCGATGCGAAGGTGGACAGTTTCGTCTATGCCGCGTCCAGCGCGACCTATGGTGACGAGCCGACGATTCCCAAGGTGGAGGAGAAGATCGGCCGTTCGCTGTCACCCTATGCGGTGACAAAATATGTGAACGAGCTTTATGCGGACGTGTTCGACCTGTCCTATGGGTTCCGGTCCATCGGCCTGCGCTATTTCAATGTGTTCGGCGAACGACAGGACCCCGACGGCCCCTATGCCGCTGTCATTCCCAAATGGGCGGCATCCATGGCCGCCGACCAGCTCGTCGAAATCAACGGCGACGGTGAAACGACGCGCGACTTCTGCTATATCGCCAATGTCGTCCAGGCGAATATCCTTGCATCGCTGGCGCCGGACGAGGCGCGGGGGCAGGTGTATAATGTCGCCGGGGCTTCGCGCACGACGCTGAACGAATTGTTCGCGGCCCTGCGCGGCGCATTGGAAGATCATGGCGTGCATTATCCGCATGAGCCTGTCTATCGGCCGTTTCGCGCCGGCGACATCCGCCATTCGGAGGCGGACATCGAGAAGGCGCGCCGGCTGTTGGGGTATGAGCCGACGCACAGCTTCCGGCAGGGCGTGCAGAGCGCGATGCGCTGGTATCTGGCCGAAGCCGGGGTTGGTGGCGCTTGACCGATCAGGAGCCTGTCCATCTGCGGCGCGTCACCCTTTATCGGGACCGGGTCGAAAAATATACGGACATGCCGCAAGCGATGGCCGCCAAATATGATGCCCTGCATCGACTGGCGGCGCGCCACGGCTTTGTCTCTCCGCGCGTGCTGGGTGTCGGAAAGGCATCGATCATGCTGGAGCGGATCGCCGACATACACAGCGTGCGCGACGTCTATCTGAACTTCAACCACGGCATTGGCGATGCTGACCGCCAGCAGGCGCTGTTCCGCCGGATCGGGGAGATACTGGCCCTGTTCCATCGGGAAATGCCGGTGGCGGACGCGCAGCCCTGGATGGCGGACGCGTTCATCGCCCGTCGCCTGCGCCGCTATTATGGCCGGTCTGTGGATGTCGATCGGCTGCCGCGCGCAACGCTGCATGGCGATTTCGGCTTTTCCAATGTGTTCATCCAGGGTGATGATCTGGAAAGGCCGACCGTCGTCATCCTGGACCCGTGCGGCAATGGCGGCATCACCCGTGCCGACTGGCTGTTCGGCCCGGTCCATATCGATATTGGTGAAATGCTGTCCTGCCTTGAAGGCCGTATTCCGTTTCGCCAGCAGACCGGCCTGCGCCGGAATTGCACGCAAATGCTGCAGGCAGCCTTCATCGGCGGCTATGCCGATGTCTCAGGCATGGATGTCGACGCCGGCGTTGCCCATGCCTTTGCCTATTCAACCGCCGCGGCGCAGTTCCGTTTCCGCTTCGGCCGGTTCGGTGCCCTGTTTACCGGCGCGCTCTATAATCGCTATTGGAAAGCCAATTTTCCGCTGGGCCGACGCAGCGGATTTGTTGAAGGAACAGCCATTTCATGACTGCGGGATACAGGACCAGCCACGCGGCCGAGCGTTATGGCGCCACCTATAACCAGGTTTATCAGCGCGGCTATTATGCGGCGCAGTGGCGCGATGTCGAGGAACGGCTGCTTGACGACACCTTTGCCCGGCTGGGCGGGCCCGACGTGTCGTGCATGGATTTTGCCTGTGGCACCGGGCGCATCACCGGCGTTGCCGTGCGGCATTTCGGCAAGGTCGTCGGTGTCGATGTTTCCACAGCCATGCTGGTCGAGGCACGAAAGAGCGTGGACACGCAATTCGTCCAGCAGGATCTGACACGCACGCCGCTTGACGAGGCGTTCGACGTCGCGCTGGCCTTCCGCTTCTTCCTCAATGCCGAACACAGCCTGCGGCAGGAAGCATTGCGCGCGATCCGCCGTCAGCTGCGTCCCGGTGGCGCGCTGGTGTGCAACATCCATATGTCAGCCACCGCGCCGATGGGCTGGGCCTATGGCCTGAAGCGGGCAGTGACCGGCAACGCGCACAAGACGATGAGCGAGGCCGCCTTTGTCACGCTGCTGAACGAGGAAGGTTTTTCGGTCGAAAGCATCACCGGTTACAGCTTCATGCCGCGCCCCGGCCCGTTGCTGCCTGGCCTTGCCGGCGCAATGGTCGCGCCGGTTGAAAAGCTGGCAAAGGGGCTGCATCTGCCCCGTTCGCTGGCGCAATGCTTCCTGGTGGTCGCGCGAAAAGCCTGATGGCCGGATTGACGGGTTCAGCAGGTGCGGCGGGCGCGGTGGTGACACCGCCGCCCGTTTCGCTTGTCGGTGCGGCGCCGGCCGTGGGCGGCAATGCGTCTGCGCCAGATGGCAATACGTCGGCGCATGGCGGGCAGGCGGCGCACCTGCGCCCGAAATATGGAGACAGCACCCGCAATCTGGTGGCGTCGTTGCTGGCAACGGCCACGCAGATTGTCGCTACGCTGCTTGTCACCCATATGGGCAGCCTGCTGGAAGCCGCTGCATTCATCCTCGCCTTTGCGGTTTTCGCACCGCTGGCGCTGGCAAGCGGCATGGCCTTTGCCCAGCTGCTGACGGCGGGTGACGAGCGTTTCACTGATCTTCGGCTGATGATCGAGGCGCGGCTGCTGTTGTCGGTGCCGCTGTTCCTGTGCGTGTTCATCATCACCGGGCTGTTGGGCGACCATGATACGCTGATGGCGATGATCCTGGTCGGCGCAGCGCGTCTGTGCGACATGGTTTCCGAATTGTGCAACGCGCAATGCCGCAACAATCAGCGTTATCACCTGCTGGTGGTGTCACGCAGCATCATGTTCGCCAGCTTTGCCGTGTTGACCACGGCGGCTTTCCTGCTGGGGATGAAGAATGCGCTGCTGGTGGTCGGTTCCACCTTCCTTGCAGCCAATTTCATCGGCATGATTGTCGATCTGTGGTTCGTGCGCCACCATCTTGCCGACAGGAAGATTGCCGGGCCGCGCCTGTTGGCAGCAGGCGCAATGGTGCGCGAGAACTGGCTTCGCGGCATGTCCAACCTGCTCAACTCCGTGGCGCAGAATGTTCCGCGCTATGCGATCCACTTCCTGATCTCTCCGCAGCTGCAGGCGATCTATTCGCTGCTGGTGTCGATCTCGCGCCTGGGCACATTGCTGATCCAGTCACTATTGTTTCCGCTGCTTGCGGGGCTACGTGCCGTTGGCCAGAACCCTGAAAAGCTTCGCAATTACCGCCGTTTCACCTTCGGCATTGCGCTGGCGTGCAGCATTCCCATCATCGGTGGCTGGCTGGTGGCCGTGCAGATCGGCGCGGTCAACCGCCTCAACCCTGAGATCCTGCAGATCATCACCGGCTTCGATGGTGTGGTGGTTCTGCTCTCGACAATGCTGTTCTTCGTGCGCTTTTCGGCCTGGAACCTGGCGATGATCGGCCTGTCGCAGGGCAGCCAGATCAGGATTTCGGTCATTGCGCTGGGCGTTATGGCGGTGTTGGCCGTAATCGGCGTGGAAGGTGCAGGCATGTGGGGCGCGGCTGCGGCCGAAAGCATCGTCAACCTCGCAGTATCGATGACGGTGTTTGCACTGATTGCCAGCAGTGGCCGCCGTCAGAACGACGGCGCGTTCAATGCCGGGCAGCGGCACCGCCGCTCCAGCGTTGATGGCGTACCACGGCGGGTGATGCTCGTCGGCACCGATCCGCATTATCTTCTGCGCTTCCGGCGGGAAGTGATCGAGCGGCTGGTCGGTTCCGGTGCGCAAGTCATCACCGGTGCATGGGAAACGCCGCCCGATGTGCGCGAAGGCTTGGCTGCGCTTGGTGTGCATCGCCATGTCGAACTGCCGGTGCGGCAGGGATCGATGAGCATCACGTCCGATTTCCGCCTGCTGATGTCGCTGCGTCGAACGATGGCGCGTGAGCGGCCGGACTGGGTGATCGGATATACCGCCAAGCCGGTGGTATGGGGGATGATCGCGGCCTGGCTGACGCGCGTGCCGCATCGTGTCGCGCTGGTGGAGGGGCTGGGCTATGCCTTTACGCCGGGCAAGGGGCTGCGCCGCCGCATCGCCCGGTGTGCACTGGGGTCGCTCTACGCCGTCGCGCTGCGCTGCGCCAACCGTATCGTCGTGCTCAATAACGACGATGTGAAGGATCTTTCCGACATTACCGGGGTTGCCCCGTCGCGGATGAAGGTGCTGGGCGGCATCGGCGTGTCCGAATCCTATTTCAGGGACGTGCCATTGCCGCAGGGGCCGGTGCGTTTCATGTTCGTCGGCCGGCTGCTGGTCGACAAGGGCGTGCGCGAACTGCTGGATGCAGGGCGGATCCTGCGCGAGCGCGGCCGGACGTTCGATCTTGAGCTGGTTGGCCCATATGATTCCAACCCGGCGCTGCTGCCGCCTGAACTGCTTGAAAAAATGGTGGCGCAGGCGGGTGCGATCTATCACGGCCCGTCCAGCGATGTGCCGGCAGAGCTGGAGCGGGCGCATGTTCTGGTGCTTCCATCCTATCGCGAAGGCTATCCGCGTGTGGTGATGGAGGCGATGGCGCGGGCGCGGCCGGCGATCGCCACCGATGTTCCGGGGTGCAATGCCGCGGTTGTCGATGGCGACAATGGCCTGCTGGTGCCGGTGCGCGATGCCGAAAGCCTTGCCGATGCGATGGAAAGGTTCATTGATGATCCGCATCTTGCCGAACGCATGGCGAACAGCGCATATCGTCATGCGCGTGAACATTTCGATGCCGGGGTTCGCGCGCGCGACCTGTTGCGCCTGATCGGCTTCGAAGAGGACCGACAGGATGGTTGAAGCACGGCGCCCATGGCAGGATGGCCCGCAGGTGATTGCGGACGGCACTGGCGATGATGCGCGGATGATGCGGCTGGACTGGTGGCTGGCCTTTGCGCTTGCCATGCTGTCCATGAAGCAGATCAAGGCCCTGGAATATCTGGGTCCGGGCGAAATGATCTTCCTGATCATCGCGTTGATGGGCGTGGTGATGCGGCCAAAATTGCCGCAGCTGCAGGCGCGCTTCATCTCCTTCCAGCTTTCCATGGGTATCATCGTTGCGCTTGGGCTTAGCTTTACCATCAGCACCGGGCTGAAGGTGGTGGCCACCGGCAGTTCCGGCCAGGCTGCCATGGTCGACGGACTTTCGGTATGGGCGTCGATCGGCATCACTTATGTGATCGTGCGCGCTGTTGGCGGAGAAAGGGCGCTCAGGGTGCTTGTCTGGTCCTGCGTCATTGCCGCCATTGCCAATGCGCTGGTCCTGTTCGTTACCGATGTGACGGGGATCAAGACGATCGGGCCGATGGAATTCTATTTCTATACGCGTTTCCAGGGCCTTTCATCAGACCCCAATCAGCTTTCCCGCATCTGCGCGGTGGCACCCTTTCTGGTGACGGTGGAATATCTGCGCTATGCTCATGGGGGCAAGGCGCGCTTTTTCCTTATCCTCGGCCTGTTATGCGCGGTTGCGCTGGGGATCGATTCCGAAAGCCAGACCTGTTGGGTTGCATGGGCCGGCGGCGGCTGCATGTCCATGGTTGTTTTTGCGATGCAGCGTGCGGAAAACGGCCGGTTTGGGCCTATCGGCCTGCTGGCGCTCCTCTCCATGCTGCTGTGGGGCGCGGCGATGATCGTGTTCCTGATCGTCAATCGCCATGTCGGCCTTGTCGGTGAATTGTTCACCTATTTGTCGGACGAGGGCGGCTCCCAACGCGAGGAGATTGCCGCCGCCACGTTCAATACCGTGAAAAGCGCGGCACTGTTCGGCTTTGGCTTTGGCCAGCATGTGCCATGGGAAACGCGTGCGCACGGCACCATCCTGATGGAATCGCACAATGTGATCCTCGATTGCGTGGTGCGCGGCGGTGTTGCCGGACTTGGGCTGTTCATCATCGCTGCCGTCCTCGCGCTGGCAGGGGCGGTTCGGATGCGCGGTGCGGCGATCGCCGGGCTGGTCGTTGCATCGCTGCTGTTCGGTCTTGGCGTGACGCCGATCAGGCAGCCGATCTTCTGGCTGGTGATCGTCATCGCGGCGTCCGGCGGCTGGCGCAGGCTTGCCCCGGCGTCGCGCCGGGAAGAAGGGCCGCAGCTTTCAGGGACGGGCCTGCTCAGCGCTGTCCGGTGACCATGGCTAGGCGTTCGGAAGTGGCATATATGGCCACATGATGCTGCAGCATCATCTTCTGCTCACTGTGAGCACGGCTAATGTTGCTGTGCTCTCTCAATGACATAAAAGTTAAACAACTTGCCTAGGGGGAAGTGGCGATTCCTGCCTGCGTCGGAAGTTTGTGCTTGAAGGCGTTTGCAGAAGAATTGCCCTTGAACGGGATGCGCCCCAGGAGTTTTCGGAATTAGAGGGGCCGGCATGAAATTCCTTTCACCAGCTGTGTTTGCGGCAACCATCCTTGCTGCGCCTGGTCTTGCTCATGCGCAGGCCGTTGGCAGCCAGGTCACACCCGGCGTGGAAGGCGGTTTCGCCGTTCAGCAGGATGCGGTGCCCGACAGTTTCTTCACGCGTGACCGCAACGTCTCGGTGACGCAGCGGCCTCGCCCGGATTATCAGGCGCGCGGCCTGCCGTTGGGCGGCTTTCGCCTTTATCCGCGCCTGTCGCTGGACGTGGAAGGCAATGACAACGTCTATGCCGCCGCTGACGAACAGGGGGATGCGATCTTTCGCGTCCGTCCCGAATTGGCGATGCAGTCGGGCTGGAGCCGGCATCAGCTTGGCCTGTACGCCAGCGCCGATCTGACCCGTTTTGCTGAATATACGACCGAAGACACGACCAGCTACACCGTCAGCGGCAATGGTCGTCTCGATATTGTGCGCGGCACCAATGTCTTCGCCGGTATCGATTTCCGCCGGGTGTTCGAACCGCGGACCTCGCCGACTTCGCCTGTGGCCGCGGCGGAACCGGTGGAATATCATCTGCTGACCGGCAATGTCGGCGCGGTGCGCGAGTTCAACCGTGTGCGGGTCTCGGTGCGGGCCGATTATCTGCGCTATGACTTTGATGATGTGGAAGACGTTTCGGGCGGGGTGATCGATCAGGATAACCGTGATCGCCAGGTCTATAGCGGAGCGGTGCGGGCGGAATATGCCTTGTCGCCGGCCGCATCGGTCTTCGTTTCGGGCAAGGTGAACGAGCGCGATTATAAATATCCGCCGCTCGCCGGTGCCGTGCGCCGCGATTCAAAGGGCTATTCCGGCACCGCCGGCATCAATTTCGAACTCACCAACCTGATTCGCGGTGAGGTGGAAGTCGGTTATCTGTCGCAGAACTACACCCAGTCCGGGCTGCATACGCTGAATGGCCTGGCGATGGCCGGCAAGCTTGAATGGTTCGTGTCGCAGCTGACGACGCTGACGTTCAATGCCAGCCGCACGGTGGAAGATGCGACCGACAGCCGCGCGGGCGGCTTCCTGTCCACCGGCGGCAGCGCTTCGGTCGACCATGAACTGCTGCGCAACCTCATCCTCAACGCGCAATTCGCTTATGCCGTTGATGATTATCAGGATATTCTGCGCAAGGATAAGAGGCTCCAGGCTTCCGCCGGGGCGACCTTCCTGTTCAACAGGGGCCTGTCTGCACGGCTGCGTTATTCCTATATCAAGCAGAATTCGGATGGTGCTGACAGCACGGTGGATTTCGACGTCAACCGCGTGCTGCTGACGTTGATGTTCCAGATCTGACATTGATTGATCAGGCTCAGGAAAGCGGAAAGCTGCCTTTATGCAAAATGTAACGGTGGCTGACCGTGTGCGCCGCCCTTTTCAGTTCGATCATGCCCATCTGGATTATCGCAAGCTGCTGGGCATTTTGCACCGGCGCGCCTATCTGCTGCTTGCGGCGGCGCTGATCGGCTTTGTGCCGATCATCATCTACATCTTCACGGCGACGCCGCTTTATACGGCGACATCTTCGGTGATGATCGACGTGCGCAAGGAAAATGTCGTCGACGTCAATGCCGTGCTTTCCGGCCTGCCAGCCGATTCCACGGTGGTCGACAGCGAAGTGCGGGTGCTGGAATCGCGTTCCCTCGCCGGCCGGGTTGTCGATGCGTTGCATCTGGATCGCGATCCGGAGTTCAACAGCAGGCTGCGCAGCCACCCCGTCAGCGATTTTATCCAGTCCGTCTTCCATCACCGCTCGTCGGATGCAGCTGGCGCGAACGATGCAGCCATGCGACGCGACGTGGTGGATGCAGTGCTGAAGCGGCTGGATGCACATCGCAGCGGCACCACCTATGTCCTTGAAATATCGTTCCGTTCCGCCAGCCCGGTCAAGGCGGCACGTATCGCCAACAGCTTTGCCGATCAATATCTGGTCGCCCAGCTCAACGACAAGTTCGAAGCCACGCGGCAGGCCAATAACTGGTTGAGCGATCGCGTGCGCGAATTGCGTGGACAGGTGCAGCAGGCCGAAGCCGCGGTGCAGCGGTTCAAGATCGACAATAACCTGATGAGCGCGGAAGGCGCGACGCTGACCGAGCAGGAGATTTCCGGCCTGAACGCGCAGCTGGCGACCGCGCAGGCCAATCAGGCGGAACAGGAAGCGCGGCTTTCGATTGCCCGCTCGCAGCTTGCCCGTGGCAGCACTGGCGACGATGTCGGTGAAACGCTCAATTCCCCTGTGATCCAGGAATTGCGCGCGCAGCGTGCGGCACAAAGCGCCAAGGTTGCCGATCTGGAAACCCGCTATGACGACCGGCATCCGGAACTGATCAAGGAAAAGCGGCGGCTGGCCGATATCGACCAGCAGATCCAGCAGGAAATCAAGCGCATTATTTCCAGCCTGGATGCGGCCACCCGCGTCGCCCGGCAGCGCACGGCGTCCATTGCCGACAGCGTTTCCCGTTCGCGTGGCACGCTGGCCAAGACCAACCGCGCCGGCGTTCAGTTGAACGAGTTGGAACGCAATGCCGATGCGGTCCGCACACTTTACGAATCCTTCCTCAACCGCTTCAAGCAGACCAGCTCCCAGGCCGGGGTTGCGCAGACCGATGCCCGTATCCTGTCGCGCGCCGAAGTGCCGGCGTCCCCCAGCTATCCTCCCAAGGATCTGGGCATTGCACTGGCGTTGCTGTTCGGCCTTGCAACCGGACTGAGCGCGGTGGTGATCGCCGAACTGCTCGAACGCGGGCTGTCATCCAGCGAGGATGTGGAGCGTGAACTGGGCGTCTCCTACCTCGGCGGCATACCGGAACTTTCCTCCACGGTTGACGAAGGCGGAGATCGCACGTCCAACCCGGCCGATTATGTTGTCGCCCATCCACTTTCCAGCTTTGCGGAATCCTTCCGCACACTGCGTACGGCAACCGTCTATTCGCGCGCGGGGGAAAAGGTGAAGACCATTGCCGTCACCTCCTCCGTTCCCGGTGAAGGCAAGACGACGACGGCCATCTGCCTGGCGCGCGTGATGGCGATCTCCGGCGCCAGCGTGGTGGTGGTGGATTGCGACGTACGGCAACGCGGCATCAATTCCACCCTTGGCCTCGACCCGGAACAGGGCCTGCTGGAAGTGCTGAACGGCACCGCCTCGCTGGAACGGGTAATGGTGCACGACGAGGCGACCGGGGCCATGGTATTGCCGTTCGCGCGCGCGGCCTATACGCCGCGCGACATTTTCGGCACCGTCGCGATGAAGCAGTTGCTTGCCGAACTTGAGCGGCGCTTCGAATATGTCGTGCTCGACCTGCCGCCGATGCTGCCGATCGCCGATGCGCGCGTCGTCGCGCCGATGGCCGATGCGGTGGTGATGCTGGTGCGCTGGCGCAAGACAGATCGCAAGGCCGCGCAGAACTCGCTGAGCTTGCTGGCGGACGCTAATGCTCATATCGCGGGCGTGGCGGTAAGCCAGATGGATGTGCGCAAGCAGGCGCGCGAGGGCTATGGCGATCCCGGCTATTACTACAAGGCCTATCGTTCCTATTATCATGACTGAACCGGCTGTCCTGCGCCATTCTCCGCATGAGGGTGGCGCAAGGCGCCGCAGACGTTCCGGCACTGGCCTGAGCCGGTCCGAATGGATCGTGACCGTGCTGATGGGGCTGACATGGATCAGTCTGCTGCCGTTGCACGGGCTGGAGCCGGAAACCGCCTATGTGCTGGCCTCCGGATTGTTCGGCCTGCTGTTGATCGGCCTGTGGCTGGGCCTTGAATGGGTGCGTCGGGCGCTTTCGGGAGCAAGGGGGCTGGGCGGTCCTGCGCTGTGCCTGCTCGTTCTGCTGCTGGCAGCGTTGCTGAACCTCACTGCCATGGTGCCTGCCGGTCCACATCCAATCTGGTCGATCGTGGGGGAAAAGGGCGCTGGCGCCATCAATCGCACGCAGACATGGCTGTCGCTCGTCCTGTTGGGCGGGGTAATCTGTTCCTTCCTTATCGGCGTAGCGCTGGGCGACGGGCGCAGGCGTGGCGCGTTATGCCTGTCAGCCATTGTTTGCGGTGGCATGATCTATGGCTGCTGGGCGTTCATCGACAATGTGGTGGCGCCCGATCTCCATGCTTTTGGCCGGATGTCGGCCGGGCTGCTCAGCCCCAATGTCGCGGGCAGCGTCTTTGGAATGCTGACCATTTTGGCCATGGCAATGATGTTCGTACGGTTGGATCTGCTGGGGGCAGACCGCCGGTTCGACAAGATGATGAAGGCGCTGGCGCTGCCGCTGGCCGCCGCGATGATTGCGGGTACCAACGTTCTCCTTACGCAATCGCGTGGCGCGCTTGCGGTGACTGGCCTGTGCCTGTGCCTGCTGCTGATCTGGGAAGGGGTGCTGCGTCGTTCCCGCTCTGGCGTCGGTGCCGGGGCAGTGGCGGTTATCCTGTTGCTGGCGCTGGCCATTCCAGTGCTGCGGTCGGGTATCGATGTGGCGGAACGATCAACCGATCTGAGCGCCGGATCACTCAGCCGCATGGAGATATGGGAAGCGCATTGGCAGATGGTTCGCGCCGCGCCATGGATGGGCTATGGGCTGGGTAGTTTTGATGACGTCAATCAGATGGTGCTGACGTCAGCCAATTATGCATCGCTATGGAATGTCCATTCGATGCATAATTTCTATCTGCAATGGATCGAGGAGGCCGGCATCATCGGCGCGGGTGCGCTTTTCCTTGCCATTGCGCTGGTGTTGAAGGCGATTCTGGCAGGGGCCGCCTATCGCGGCGAAGGCGTGTGGCTGCGCGGCGTATTCGTCGCCGGATTGGCGGTGCTGCTGCATGGAGTCAGCGATTTTGCCCTTTCCGTCCCGGCTGTCGAAATGCTGTGGGCAGGTGTGCTTGGTGTCGGCTTCGCACTGTCTCAGGCAATCCGGCAGACGGGAGCGCGCAAGGCATGAACAGCCGGCGGCAGGCGCGACGCCATATGCGCACCAGCATCAGCCTTGCCGTCGCGCTGGTCACATCCGGCATGGCGGCATCGATCCTGTGGGACGGTTATCGCGCCCGAAGGGCGGAGCCCCCGCAGGCGCTGCTTCCCGCAGGTAGCAGCTATGGTGATGCGGCCAATGCCATGATGGAAAAGAGCTGGGCCAGCAGGGACCCGGCATTGATGCAGGCCGCCCGGACGATGAGCTGGCGGGAATTGCGCGCAGCCCCGGTCAACCCGCTGGGCTGGATAAGACTGGCGCAGATCGAGTTCGAACTGGGGGCGGGGCATGAAGCCGCGGCAAGGCAGGCGCTTGCCAATTCCTTCCTTGTGGGGCCTTTTTCATCACGCGCCTTCGGGGCACGTACAGTGCTTGCCTATCAACATTGGGCAGAATTGACGCCTGAACTGCGCCAGCAGGTCCTTGCCCATATCGATATGGCTTGGCAAAGCGGCGTACAGCGCGCCGCAATTGCAGCCATGCCCCCCAGGATTGGCAATTCCATCGGCCAGCAGGCCCTGTCGCTGAAAATCGCATCGCTGAAGTTGCCGCAAATTATCATCGAGACGCCGGATGTCGGTGTTCAGCCATAGGAGGCTGACGGTTGTTAGCGACCTGAATCGCTGCAGCAGAGGCACCGCGACCTGAGCAGTGCGATAGAGGCATTGACAGCAATTCCACCGTTGCACTCGCGGCTGGGCGTTGTGCAAATGAAAAGGCCGCACCCGCAGGCGCGGCCTTTATATTCGGGGAAGTAAAGCCCGGATCAGCAATAGCCGGCCCGCACCCCGGCGCATGGGTCATAAGGCGCGACGGGCGGAGCAGTCGTCTGGTCCTCAAAGTTGGAACCAGTCGTATTGATGGATGATGTCACTGCAAGATTGGCACCGCTCGGTACGCTGGCCTGCACACCGGCACTGGCCACGAAGCTGCTGAGCGAGGTAAGCACCGAAGGCGTGGTAAGACCGGTTGCGGTGACCCCCGCAACCGCAACCGGTCCGAGGGCGCCGCTTCCTGCGGGTGCACCTGTAGCACTTGTACCGGAATTGCCCGGGCCAGCACTTGCGACGGCGGATTGGAAGGTGGGATTATTGACCAGCGCTTGCAGGGCCGAAGGCGATGCCGCAGCCGCAACGATCAGTGCGGCATTGCCGGTCATTGCCGATGAGCTGACGGAACTCGCCAATATCTCGGCAATCGCCGCCGGCGTCATTGCCTCGCCAGCAAGCAGGTCCTGGACCGCGGCAGCCACGGCCTTGTCCTGGTTTTCCGCGCTAAGCGTGGCAAAACCGGGCTGGGCCTTCACACGTGCGGTCACGGCAGCAATACGCTGCGTCAATACCGCGACGCCGGGCGTGGCGGCATTGGAAACAGGTACACCAGCTCCAGCAGCTGGAGGCGGTGTCGGGCTTTGAGCATCAGCCGTATAAGGCAAGCATGCAGATGCGATGAGTAAAGCCGCCATCGCCCGACTGTTCATCTTGTGCATCTTCTACCCCATTCAAAGAAAATTGTTGTTGATCATATATGAAATCAGAAGAATCGCTCACCGATTCTTATGGTATCACCGGGCATCACCTTGGTCGTGGCATCAAGTTCAAGTTTGCGTTCCCTTTTCTGGTCCGCACTCCTGATATAGACGTCGCGCTTATTGGCGCGATAGGTAAAGCCCCCCGCCGTCGCCACTGCGTTCAGGACCGTCAAATCATTGGTATAGGGATATTCGCCCGGCTTTTCGACTTCGCCCAGAATATAGAAGGGGCGATAGTTGAGCACATCGACGCTGACCCTTGGATCTTTCAGATAGCCGTCGCGCAGGGCAGCCGTAATCGCCTGCTGCAATTGGCTGATGGTCAGCCCAGCCGCGCGGATTTCCCCGATCAGCGGCAGTGAAACACGACCAGTGCCGGCAACGAAGAATTCACCCGACAGCGAATCCTCGCCAAAGACGATGACGCGAATTTTGTCGCCCGCGCCAAGCTGATAATCGCCGACAGTGCGGTGCACGTCATCCGTGCTGGCATCGACCTGCTGGGGCACGACATCGGCCATCACCGGACCAGCGAGGCTGGCCAGCATCAACGCAATGCAAAACGACTGAAATTTACGTACCATAGTTCCTCAGTACCTCATCGGAGGCGGCGTGGTTGCGACGCCTCGTCTGTATGAAGCAGATATCATCGTCCATGATCCGCGCGCAGCTCAACACCCCGGTGGCATAGGCCCCGGTGTCCACGCTGACGCTGTGCGCGCCGATGAACGCTGCGGGTGCGGCGGTATGGCCATGGACCACCATCTTTTCAAAAGGCTGGTCGCCCGATCCTGCGGGATGGCGAATCCATAACAGATCTTCCACGCTCTGCCCGTCCAGCGGAAGATCGTGCCGGACGCCGGCATGGACGAACAGATAATCACCGTAGATGGCGATGATTTCCAGCGCGCGCAGCATGTCATGGCCCTTGCGCCCAATGGCGTCTGCCAATGCATCGCGCAGCTTTTGCCAGCCTTCCTCGTCCGAGCGCAGGGCGGGCGTAAGGCCGAAGGCACGCAGCGTCTCGCCGCCACCGACATCCAGCCAGGACGGTCCGGTGCGATAATCATCCAGAAAGGCGCAAAGCATGTCTTCATGATTGCCACGCAACGCCCGCACTTCACGCGACGGTTCGGCAAGAAGGTCGGCCACCTTTGCCAGTACCTGCCGCGACCCCGGTCCGCGATCGACATAATCGCCCAGCAGAATGATCACTGGCTTGATGCCCGCGGCGCGCGCATCCTCGTCTATCAGGTGGAGGAGCTGTTCAAGCAGGTCGCACCGGCCATGAATATCACCAATGGCATAGATCAGCCGGCCGTCGGTGGAACGGGGGCGGGGCTTTGGCGTGGCGGCCCTGCGAAACAGCCTGGCGAACATGTTTGCCATCAGCGCCTGACGAGATGCCGGGCAGGGAACAGGCCATGCAACTGCACGTCGCCATCCGCGGGAGCGGACAGGCAAGGCGCCATCGCATTGGTCAACTGGTCCATGATGTTCACAAGCCCTTGCCGCTTGACCGACACATGCAACAAGGCGTGCAGACGTGCCTTCTCTCAAATGCCCCATGTGTGATTGACGTTGTTACAGCAGTGTGACGCCGCTGATGCTTATCGCATGCTCACAATGGCCACTTGCCCGCCCCGGCGCTTAGCAAGGCGGATGTGAGGTGAAAACGGTCAGGGCAGGCTGCGGTCGATGGCGCCGGCGTGGATGACGGGCGCTGCGTCAATATCGTCGGCGTTCAGCAGCGTGGTCAGCCGTTCCAGCATGGCGACGATCATCGCCTGTTCCCAATCGGGCAGAATGTCGAACTTGCTGCGGAACTGGTCCTGAAGGATGTTCGGTGCAGCGGCAAGCGTCTGCTGGCCGGCATCGGTGATCGACACCCACACCTGGCGCCGGTCCTGTTCCCCGCGGCGGCGGCGGGCCAGCCCGGCCTGTTCGAGCCGGTCGACAATGTTGGTGACGGTGGCATGGCTGAAGCGCAACGCCCCCGCAATGGCGCCAGCGGTGGTTTCGCCATGGCGCGCCACTTCCTGCAGGACGACAAGCTGCGACGGGGTGAGCCCGGTGACGGCGGCGAGCTGCTTTTCCCCTTGTTCGGCGACGCGCAGCAACCGCCTGATCGCGCGCAACGCCGCTTCGGTGCGATGGTTGAACATCCTGCTTCGCTACTCGTTCACCCCCGCGCGCACAATCTGATATTATTTTACAAATCGAAGGAAACTTTTGGCGGTCTGCCTGCGTTTGCGCCGGTCTGGAAGGCGGAAACTTGCAATTTTCCCTCAGTTTGACTATATAATCGCGGTGAACATGATCGTGTTGGCGATTGAGATATTTTATAGATAAAAATATGACGGGGGGTAAAGCAGCGATGGTGGACATTCAGCCCACCGACTCAGCCGATTCAAATGTGATGCGCCGGCCGACCGCAAGCGGGCTCGGTCGGCAGAATCGGCCGTTTGATTTTCGTGCCCCGCAAATGCGGGACGGGGAGGCGGTCTGGCAGCTGGTCAAATCCTGCCCGCCGCTGGACACCAATTCGCTTTACCTCAATCTCCTCCAATGCACGCATTTCGCCGACACCTGCCTGATTGCAGAGCGGGATGGCGAAATCCGGGGTTGGGTTTCCGGCTACAGATTGCCGGACGATGGCGAGACGCTGTTCATATGGCAGATCGCCGTTCATCCGGATGCGCGCGGCCAAGGGCTGGCGCGGCAACTGCTTGACAGGCTGGTGCAGTTGCCCGGCACGCAGGGCGTGTCGCGGATGATCACCACCATCACCCCATCCAACCAGCCATCACGCCGCCTGTTCGCTGCATTTGCGGAACGGCGGGGCTGTTCGATCAGTGAACGGCTATTTTTCGAAAGCGCGCTGCATTTCGGCGGCGCCCATGAAAGCGAGCATCTGTTTTCGATCGATCTGACCGGAAACCGGCCTGCCGCCTGATTTCAACGAAAGGACTGTCATGACCTTTTCGCCGTCCCCTACGGCCACGACGCCTGACGTATCCATTTATGATCGTCTTGAATCCCGCGTGCGCAGCTATTCACGTTCCATGCCGCGCCAGTTCAACCGCGCCGAAGGGCCGTGGATGTACGACACACAGGGTGGTCGCTATCTCGATTTCCTGTCGGGCTGTTCCTCGCTCAACTATGGGCATAACCATCCGATTCTGAAGCAGGCGCTGCTGGACTATATTGCCAGCGACGGAATCACCCATAGCCTTGACCTGCACACCGACGCCAAGGAAGCGTTTCTGGAAACGCTGGAGGACGTGATCCTTCGCCCGCGCGCCATGAAATACAAGGCGATGTTCACCGGCCCCACCGGCACCAACGCCGTGGAAGCCGCGCTGAAGCTGGCCCGCAAGGTGACAGGCCGCGAGCATGTGATTGCCTTTACCAATGGCTTTCATGGCATGACGCTGGGCTCGCTGGCGTGCACTGGCAATGCCGGCAAGCGCGGCGGCGCGGGCGTGCCGCTTTCCCATGTCACGCACGAGCCCTTCGACGGCTATTTCGGTGAGGATGTCGACACCGCCGACCTGCTGGCGCAGCGGCTGGCCGATCCGTCCAGCGGGCTGGATGCGCCGGCCGCCATTCTGGTGGAAACGGTGCAGGGCGAAGGGGGGCTTAATGCCGCATCGGCAGGCTGGCTGCGCAAGATCGCGACAATCGCGCGCGATCATGGCGCGCTGCTGATCGTCGATGACATTCAGGCTGGCTGCGGCCGCACCGATGGCTTCTTCAGCTTTGAGGAAGCAGGCATCAAGCCCGACATCATCACCCTGGCGAAATCGCTGTCGGGCCTTGGTCTGCCCTTTGCCTTGACGCTGATCCGCCCCGAACTCGACCAATGGGCGCCGGGCGAACACAATGGCACCTTCCGCGGCAATTGCCATGCCTTCATCACCGCCACGGCTGCGCTGAACCACTTCTGGCGGGGCGATGCCTTTGCACAGGATGTGAAACGGCGCGGCGCCTATCTGGCCCGTCGGCTGGAGGCGATTGCCGCCCAGTATGACGGCGTCGGCACCAAGGGCCGGGGCATGATGCGCGGCATCGACGTTGGATCGGGCGAAACCGCCGCGGCCATTACCAGCGCCGCATTCAGCCGCGGCCTGATTATCGAAACCAGCGGCGCCCATGACGAAATCGTCAAGGTGCTCGCGCCGCTGACCATCGACGACGATGTGTTCGCCGCCGGGCTGGACATTCTGGAAGAAGCGGTGGCGTCCGCCTTTTCCCCTGCGCTGCGCGTCGCCGCCGAATAAGGAGACGATCATGCTGATCAAGAAACTCGACGAAATCCGCAAGTCCGACCGCAATGTGCGCGACAAAGGGTGGGAAAGCAGCCGCCTTCTGCTGGCGGAAGACGGCATGGGCTTTTCCTTCCACATCACCACGCTTGGCGCAGGCGGCGAATGGACATTCCATTATCAGCACCATGTCGAAGCGGTGTTCGTGATGAGCGGCACCGGCAGCATCGAGGATCTGGCGACGGGCGAGCGTCATGAGCTTTCGCCCGGTACGCTTTATGCGCTGAACGATCATGACCGGCACATTTTGCGCGCCGAAACCGAGCTGGTGACGGCCTGTGTGTTCAATCCGCCGGTCACAGGCAATGAGGTTCATGACGAAACGGGCGCCTATCGCCCGGCCAAGGCCGCATGATGCGCGGCAGGCCCGTATTTTCGACCTGAATCTTTTCCAAAGAAGGACATGATGACCGATCTCTATCCCTCGCGCCGGGAGGCGACACCCCGGCTGATGCCAAGGCTGGACCCGGTGGTGAACAGCAGCTGGCATGACGATGCGCCATTGACGCGTGCACAGACCGAGCAGTTCGACCGTGACGGCTATCTGGTGCTCGACGGCCTGTTCAACGCCGAGGAGATTGCTGCGCTTCAGGCCGAAACCGGCCGGCTGCTTGCCGATCCGTCCGGCCTGGAAGATGAAACCGTCATCACCGAGCCGCAGGGGCGTGAAATCCGCTCCATCTTCATGATCCACCGCCAGAGCCAGATGATGGCGCGGCTGGCCGCCGACGAGCGGCTGGCCGGTGTGGCGCGCTTCCTGCTGGGCGATCATGTCTATATCCACCAGTCACGGTTGAACTATAAACCCGGCTTTCAAGGCCGGGAGTTCTACTGGCATTCGGATTTCGAGACATGGCATGTGGAAGACGGCATGCCGCAGATGCGGGCCCTTTCCATGTCGGTGCTGCTGGCGCCCAATACCGCGCTCAACGGACCGCTGATGCTGATTCCGGGTTCGCATCGCAAATATCTGTCCTGCGTTGGTGAAACGCCGGAAGACCATTATCGCACCTCGCTGAAAAAGCAGGAATATGGTGTTCCGGATGAAGATAATCTGGCGCAGCTGGCGGCCGACCATGGCATTGTCGCGCCGACCGGTGATGCAGGCACAGTCGTGATTTTCGATTGCAACACCATGCATGGGTCCAACGGCAACATCACGCCATTTCCCCGTGCCAATGCATTCATCGTCTATAATGCCGTGTCCAACCGTCTGGTCGCACCCTATGGACCGGCGACGCCAAGGCCGGAGTTCATTGCAGCGCGCCGTGAGACGCCGGTTCTCCAGCCGCCGCAGATCACCCTTCTGGAAGCAGCGGCCTGACCACCGCGCCGGGTGGTGAAACAGCCGCCCGGCACATGTTTATCCCCCCGACAGCAGCAACAGGATTTTTCAAGCGACCATGAACGCGACCCATGACCTGTCGACCTTTTTCGTGAACATGGCGCCCTGGATGCAGATGCTTGTCGGGCTGGCGATACTGGCGCTGGTCGCCATCCTTGCCAATTTTATCGTCAAACATGTCATCCTGCGGATTTTCCGGCGCGGGATCGATGCGCTTTCGCTGGTCATACATGGCGATGCACTGCTGCCCATGGCGCGGCGGCTGGCGAATATCGTACCGGCGGTCATCATCTCGCGCGGGGTGTTGGCGGTTCCCCATCTGCCGCCTGAAGTGATCACCGTTACCCAGAATGTAGTGAGCGCATTCATCGTGCTCACCATCGCGCTGACGCTGTCGGCAGCGCTGGATCTGGCCAATCATCTGTATCAGCGCCGCCCCGATGCGGCGAGCAGGCCGATCAAGGGCTATGTACAGGTCGTCAAGATCCTCCTTTATTTCGGCTGCGCGATCCTGGTTGTCGCGGCGCTGATGGAACAATCACCATTGCTGCTGCTGTCGGGTCTTGGCGCCATGGCCGCAGTGCTGATGCTGGTGTTCAAGGACACGATATTGTCGCTGGTCGCTTCCGTTCAGCTGACATCGAATGACATGCTGCGCGTTGGCGACTGGATCGAAATGCCTCAGCTCAACGCCGATGGCGACGTCATCGACATCGCGCTGCATACGGTGAAGGTCCAGAACTGGGACAAGACGATCACCACCATTCCGACGCACCGGCTGATTTCGGAATCGTACAAGAACTGGCGCGGCATGTCTGAATCCGGTGGGCGACGCATCATGCGTTCGCTGTTGATCGATCAGGGTAGCGTGCGGTTCCTGTCGGATGAGGAAGTGAAGGGGCTTCGTCGTTTCTCGCTGCTGGACGATTATCTCGACGGCAAGCAGCAGGAAATCGACCGCTGGAATGAAGAACGCGTGGGCAAGGCCGGGCGCGACCCGGTGAATGCGCGGCGGCTGACCAACATCGGCACGCTCAGGGCGTATATGTTCGCCTATCTGAAAACGCACCCCAATATCGCGCAGGACATGACGTTGCTGGTGCGCCAGCTGTCGCCGACGCCGGAAGGGTTGCCGATCCAGATCTATTGTTTCACCAACACGGTGGTGTGGAATGATTATGAAGCCATTCAGGGCGATATTTTCGATCATCTGATCGCCGTGCTTTCCCAATTCGACCTGCAATTGTTCCAGCAGCCAAGCGGAATCGATGTGCGCCGCCTGTTCGCGACTGGTGCAGATGCAAGTGCTCGCGAGGAAGAAGAGGCGCCAGCTACCGCTTGACTCTGACATGATGTCATGCCCCAGATAAGGGGGCATGGAAGGACGTTGCGCCATGTCAGATAAAGCCCAGAGCCACGCTGCAACCTGCTGCGGCGGCCATCATAAGCCGGCAGAGGGAAAGACGGTCATCGATCCCGTATGCGGGATGACGGTCGACCCGGAGAAGACGGCGCATCATGCCAGCTACAATGGCGAGGCATATCATTTCTGCAGTGCGCGGTGCAGGGAAAGGTTCATTGCCGATCCGCAGCACTGGCTGGACGGTACGGCGCGCCAGCCTGCCGCCGCTGCTTCGGATACCGCAATCTGGACCTGTCCGATGCATCCCGAAGTGCGGCAGCAGGGGCCGGGCACATGCCCTATCTGCGGCATGGCGCTGGAACCGGAGGAGCCATCCTTCGACGATGCGCCCAATCCGGAACTGGTGGATTTCACGAAAAGACTATGGGTGGCGGGCGCGCTTGCCGTGCCGCTGCTGTTCCTGTCCATGGGGGCTGACATGGCGGGGCTGCACATCATCGGCCATCGCTGGTCACCCTGGGTGCAACTGCTGTTGTGCGCGCCGATCGTGATCTGGGCAGGAAAGCCCTTTTTCGAACGCGGCTGGATGTCGCTGCGCACGCGCCATTTCAACATGTTCACGCTGGTGTCCATCGGCGTCGGCGCGGCCTTTCTGTTCAGCCTGATGGCGACGTTCGCGCCGGGGGCCTTTCCCCTTTCCTTCCATGACGCACATGGCATGGTGCCGGTTTATTATGAAGCGGCGGGTGTGGTCGTTGCGCTGGTCCTTCTGGGGCAGGTGCTGGAACTGCGTGCCCGTGCCGCAACCGGCCGCGCCATTCGTGCGCTGATGGACCTGGCGCCAAAGGTCGCACTGCGGATCGATGCCGATGGCACGGAGCATGAGACGCCCGTTGCCGAAATCAGGATCGGCGATCGCATCCGCATCCGGCCCGGACAGGCCGTGCCGGTGGACGGCAAGGTGGTCGACGGCCGTTCCTCGGTGGATGAGTCCATGCTCAGTGGGGAGCCGATGCCGGTGGAGAAAAGCCCCGGTGCGGCAATGACCGGCGGCACGGTGAACGGCACCGGTGCGTTGGTGATGGAGGCAGGGGCAGTCGGCGCCGATACGGTGCTGTCGCGCATCGTGCGGATGGTGGCGGAGGCACAGCGCAGCCGGGCGCCGATCCAGACCATTGCCGATCGCGTCGCCGGCTGGTTCGTGCCGGCGGTGCTTGCGGTTGCCGTACTCACCTTCCTGCTGTGGATGCTGCTTGGCCCCGAACCGCGCATCGGCCATGCGCTGCTCAACGCCATTGCGGTGCTGGTCATCGCCTGTCCCTGTGCATTGGGGCTGGCAACGCCGATGTCGATCATGGTCGGCACCGGCCGTGGTGCCAGTGCCGGTGTGCTGGTGAAAAATGCCGCAGCGCTGCAGATGCTGGAAAAGGTCGATACGCTGGTCGTCGACAAGACCGGCACGCTGACGCGCGGCAAGCCGGAGCTGATCGCGGTGGAAGCGGGGCAGGGGTTCGGCAGCGACGAACTGCTTCGCCTTGCGGCGGCAGTGGAGAGCCAGTCAGAACATCCGCTGGCGCAGGCGATTGTTTCAGCCGCAATGGCGAAGAAGCAGAGCTTTCCCGCCGTGACGGATTTCGCTTCACACACTGGCCTGGGCGTCACCGCGAAAGTGGATGGTCGGCAGGTGGCGATCGGCAATGCCGAACAGATGAAGCAGGCAGGCGCCGATCCTGCCGTGTTCGATACATTCGCCGAAGGGCAGCGGCGGCGGGGGGCGATCGTCATGCTGATGGCGGTGGACGGGCAGGCGGCCGGCGCAATCGCGGTTGCGGACCCGGTGCGCGACAATGCACGTGAGGCGGTCACGTCCCTGCGCGCGCAGGGCTTGCGGATCGTGATGCTGACCGGCGACAACCGACTGACGGCACAGGCAGTGGCCGACGCCGTGGGCGGTGTCGATGAAATCCATGCCGGGCTGCTGCCGGCCGACAAGGCACGGATCGTCGGCGCGCTTCAGGCCAAGGGATCATGTGTCGCCATGGCGGGTGACGGTATCAACGATGCACCGGCACTTGCCGCTGCCAATGTTGGCCTTGCGATGGGCAGCGGGGTGGATGTTGCGATGGAAAGCGCGGAAGTGACGCTTGCCGGCGGTGATCTGGCAGCCATTGTCAGGGCGCGGCGGCTCGCGTCGGCTACTATGCGCAACATACGCCAGAACCTGTTTTTCTCCTTCCTGTTCAACGGCATTGGCGTGCCGGTGGCGGCGGGCGCGCTCTATCCCTTATGGGGCATATTGCTGTCCCCGATGCTTGCGGGCCTGGCCATGGCGCTGTCGTCCGTTACGGTGGTGCTCAATGCGCTGCGGCTGAACAGGGTGAAGCTGTGAATATCGGCGCCGCCGCGCGGGGGAGTGGCGTATCGCAGCGCATGATCCGTCATTACGAACAGATCGGGCTGATCCCGGCCGCACCCCGTCGGCAGGGCGGCTATCGCGATTATTCGGATGCCGACGTCCATCGCCTGCGCTTTATCGCCAATGCCCGCGACCTTGGCTTTCCCATTGCTGAAATCCGTGCCTTGATCGATCTTTGGGATGATCGCAGCCGGTCGAGCGCGGAGGTGAAGGCGCTGGTACAGGCGCGCTCGGCCGAAATCGGGCGGCGGATTGCAGCGCTGGAGGCGATGCGGTCCACCCTCGACGATCTGGCTTCGCGCTGTCATGGCGATGGCAGGCCGGACTGCCCGATCCTTGATCGGCTGGCGATGGAGGAGTGGGAAGGATGATCTGTTATCGCCTGCATATCCGCGGCCGGGTTCAGGGCGTGTCCTTCCGCGACTGGATGGTGGAGGAAGCGCGCCGGGCCGGCGTTTCGGGCTGGGTGCGCAACCGTGATGATGGCAGCGTTGAAGCATTGGTCGCGGGAGGGGAGGCGGCGGTTTCCTCACTCGTCACCCGTTGCCGGAAAGGGCCGCCGCTTGCCCGTGTCGATGACATCGACCAGCAATCCGAAACCCCGCCGCCCGATCTTTCCGGCTTTACCCGGCGCTGACAGGATGGGATGGCTATCGTTCCCGTCGCCGCTGTTCTAGGCTGTGCATATGCAGCCCGATGAAGCGACGATCATGGCGACATCCGCAAAGCCTTCTGCCGAGACATTGGCGATTACCGAACGGCTTATCGCCTTTCCCACGGTGAGCAGGGAGTCGAACCTCGACCTGATCCATTGGGTGGAACAGCGCCTGCGCGGACAGGGGGCGCAGTGCCGGCTGACCTATGACGAGGATCGACGAAAGGCCAATTTGTTTGCCACCATCGGGCCCGCCGTCGATGGCGGGATCATCCTTTCGGGCCACAGCGATGTGGTGCCGGTGGATGGCCAGCGCTGGACGACCGATCCTTTTACCGCGCAGATCAGGGATGATCGCTTGTTCGGACGGGGCAGCGCGGACATGAAGGGCTTTATCGCCGCCGCGCTGGCATTGGTGCCGCGCTGGCTGGCGGCGGACAAGGCGCAGCCGCTGCACATCGCGCTTTCCTATGACGAGGAAGTGGGCTGCCTTGGCGTCCGTCGAATGCTGGAGGATGTGACCGCAACCGGCCTGCATCCGCGCGGCTGCATCGTCGGTGAACCTACGGGCATGAAGCTGGTGGCCGGGCACAAGGGTTGCGCTATCCATAATTGCACCGTCACCGGGCGGGCTGCTCATTCCTCCCTCGCGCCACAGGGTGTCAATGCCATTGAATATGCTGCGCGGCTGATCGTGCGGCTGCGCGAAATGGCGGATCGCCTGGTGACGGAGGAGCGTCATCATGACGGATTCGACATTGCGCACAGCACCATCTGCACGGTGATGATCGGCGGCGGCATCGCGACCAATATCGTGCCTGAGCGTTGCGAATTTCATTTCGACATAAGGCATCTGCCCTGGACATCGGCCGAAGCCATTGTGGTCGAACTTCAGGCTTATGCCGATGAAACGCTGCTGCCGCAGATGCGTGCGGTCGCGCCGGAAAGCGCCATATCCTTCCGGCAGGTCGCTGATGTACCTGCATTCGACATCGCGACGGATGCATCGCTGGTCGCCTATGCCGATGCACTGCTCGCCAGCAGGGGGACGCCATCCTATGTCGGTTTCGGAACCGAGGCCGGGCTTTTCCAGAAGGCTGGCATCCCGTCGGTCATCTGCGGGCCGGGCCATATCGCACAGGCGCACAAGCCCGACGAATATGTGGCGCTTGACCAATTGGCTGCGTGCGAGGTGTTTCTGAATGCCATGCTGGACCGTGATCTGGCGGTCATATGATCTGATCGGCTGAGGCGGGCCGAATATGAAATGCCGCTGCACCCCGGCAGCGGCATTTCAATCGATCAATTCGTGAGTGGATGAGCCGGGATTACGTCTGATGCACTGCCCGGCGGGTGTGATCCGCCGGGCAGTCGGTGTCTGATGTTCAGAAGCCGATGGAGAGGGTGGCCTTTGCGGCATGGTCATGTCCGCGGTTGCCGAGGCGGCCATCATAGCCGACGGCGAAGCTGGAGGCCGGGCCGAAGCGCCACAGCGCCTCCACCTGTGCGACGGCGGTGTTGCGCGACAGCGGTGCGCCGCTGATGCGGAAGCTGTCGCCGCCGCCGGCAAAGGCCATGTCGGTGGCAGGATCGATCCCGCCCCAGGCATGTTGCCAGCCGCCCTTGGCGCGGACCGAGAAATTGCCCTGCACCGCGGTTTCCATCCGCAGGCCCAGCGTCGACGTCTCGATCGTGTCGCTGCGGCTGGCGCCGGTCAGTGCCGCGGCACCACCGCCCTCGCCAAAGCCTTCGGTATGCGCACGCACCACCGAAAGCGCGGCAAACGGCTCGATCGCGCCGCCGCCCACCGGCACCCGCCACGACAATTCGCCAAAGCCCTGCCACAGCGATCCGTCATAGCTGGCCTTCAGGCTGTCGGTGAAGCCGCCGAACGACAGGCTGCGGCTGGTGTCGATGTCGACATGCGCCCAGCCGACGCCCAGCTTCACCCTGAGCGCACCGAAGCTGCCGCCGGCATAGCCAAGCACATGCGCGCCCTTGACCTTGCCGTTGCTCGCCCGTGCATCGATGTCGACATCGGTGCTGGTATAGCCGCCCGCCAGGCCCAGCCGCCAGCCGCCGCCCGTCGCCGCGTCAAAGCCCAGCAACAGCCCCTTGGTGTCGCGATCGACCCTGGCGGCATTGCCGTCGCCATCGCTCGACCCCCAATTGCCAAAGCCCTGCAGCCATGCGCCGCTGCCTTCGCTGCCCTGCGACAGCCGGCCGAGCACCGCCTCGCGCGGCAGGCGGCTGTCCTCGATCATCACCGTGCGCGACGAGGCATGGATCTCGCCCGAAAGCTGGTCAAAGGCATTGCGCGCCCCTGCCGCATCCAGCGTGGAGATCGTCTGGTAAAGACCATTGCCCACGCCCAGCGCCTCGGCGCCGGCGGCGGCTGCCGCCTGATTGGGCGTCTGCGCCACGCCGGCGAACGACAGGTCGTTGCGCAGCAGCTCCAGATAGACCGCATTGGCATCCTCGCTGAGCACCGGGGCAAGGAAGGTGTAGTTGCTGGTCGCACCGTCGAAGGCGCCATTCACCCCGCCATCGGCGGTGAGGATGGTATAGCGGGTGAAAGGCGCATAATCGCCCACCCCGGCCAGCACCTGCACGGTGCCGCCGGTGATGTTGGCGGCGCCGGTGGCGTTGATGCGGTCGCTGTTGCCGGCGGCATCGACTTCCACCTGATAGACGGAGCCGGGGGTGAAGGCGACATCGCCGGTGACGTTGAGCGTGCCGATCGAATTGCCCGGCGCGACAATGCCGCCGCTGTTGGCGGTGATGCTGGCGACCGTGCCATTGCCGCCCAGCGTGCCGCCGTCATTCACCACCACATTGCCTGGCAGCGTGCCGTTGACGGCCAGCCTGCCGCCATTGACATTGGCCGTGCCGGTGAAGCTGCTGGTGCCGGTCAGGTTCAGCGAACCGGTGCCGTCCTTGTTGAAGGTGCCGCTGCCGGCGATCGACCCGGCGAATTCGGTATTCACGTCCTGGTTGACCGTCAGCACGCCCGTGGTGCCGAGCAGCACGGTGCCGCCTGCACCCGACAGGCTGTTCACTTCCTGGCTGCGGTCGCTCAGGTCGAAATCACCGCCGTCAATGACAAGATCGGTTTCGGGATCGAGAGCCGCGGCAAGCCGGATGCTGCCGGCTTCCACCACTGTCTGGCCGGTATAGCTGTAATCGCCCGACAGCAGCAGCAGCCCGTCACCCTGCTTGACCAGCGAACCATCGCCCGACAAGGCACCGGTGTAATCATAATCGTCCGAGCGGGCGAAGATCAGCGTGCCGTTGTTCACCGTCGATCCGGTCAGGTCGCCGCTGGTGCCGCCGTCGCCCACCTGCAGCGTGCCATCGGCAGCCACCACGACATCGCCCGCAAGCGACCCGGTCAGCAGCAGCCGGCCTTCCTCCACCTGCGTCGTCCCGCCAAAACCACTGCCGTCCCCAGACAAACCCAACGTCGACATACCGGTTTTGACCAGTTCGCCACTGCCGGTCAGCGTGCCCGAGAACGTACCGTCACTGTCCTGCTGGAAGACGAGACGCGCATCGTCGACAACCGGCCCGCTGCCAAGGCTGCCGCTGTTGGCGACCAATGTGCCGCCCACCACGGTGGTGCCGCCGGCATAATCATTGCTGCCGGTGAGCGTCAGCGTCCCCAGGTCCGTCTTGCGGATACCGCCCGATCCGGTGAGCGAAGCATCAATGGTGGCGCCGATCTGTGCGCCGTCATCGGTGCCGTCACCAACGCGGATGATGGTGTCGGCGGTGTCCAGCGTGATTGCATCGCCGGCGATGACATAGCCATCGGTCTGGAACTGCATACCGGCGGTGACAACCGCGCCCGCACTATCGTCGACCGTGACCGTGCCCGCCGTGCCGGCAAAGACGGCATAGCCGGGCTGCGGCTGCATGGATTTGGTGACGAGACCGTTCTGGTCTGTCCAGTTCGCCGATGCCACCGACCATGTGCCCGATCCGCCATCGATGCTGCCATTGTTCCAATTACCCCGTGCGTCACCGTCCCAGAAATTGAGCGTCAGGCCGGCGGCGTTGACCAGATTGACCTGCCCTGCGATTGCGGTCTGCACATCATAATCGGCCGCGCTGCTGCCCGTTGGCGTCGTACCGATGACAAGGCCATTATCGGTCAACTGACCATCGGCATAGTTGAACAGCCGCGTCACGCCGGGTGCAAAGCCGGTATCATCCTGGATATTCAGCGTACCGTCCAGCGTCAGCGCGCCAGTGACGTTGAACAGCGCGGTCTGCGTCGGCACGCCAATCCGCGCGTCGATGACCGAATCCGCATCCAGCGTCAGGCTGTTCATCGTCAGCGTCTGGCCGGACCGGCCGGCCAGATGGCCGCCCGCCGCGACATTCACCGTGCCGGCTATGGTGCCGCCACCAGTGAGCGAGGCGCCGCTGGCGACCGCCACATCTGAAGTGATACCGCCATCGACACGAAGCGTGCCCGCATCGACGCTGGTATCGCCGGTATAGCTGCTGGCGCCCGACAGGGTGAGGGTACCGGTACCCACCTTGACCAACGTGCCGCCATCGCCGCTGATGGCACCGGAAATCACGTCGTTGCGATTGAGGCCACCGACGGTGAGCTGCCTGTCGCCAAGCGAGACAAGTCCGGCACCGGAAAGCGAGCCGATCGCTGCACCATCTGCACTGAGGTTACGCAGCGAAACCGTGCCGTCTGCGGCATTGGCGATACGGGCATCCGCCGCATCGGACTGGCCGATGAAGAAGATGACACCGCTGGTGTTGGTGATCTGCGACGTTCCGGCCGAAGCATTGTCGAAGAAATAGATGCCGCCGCCTGAATTGGTGATGTAGGCATTGCCGGCACTGCTGTCATAAAGAAAATTGACGTCGCCGGTGGCATTGTTGGTGATCCCGGCATTGCCCGCCGAAGCGTCGTCGTAAAAGCTGAGCTGTCCGTTGTTGGTGAACAGGGCATTGGCAGCCGTGGCATCGTTCCAGAACTCGGTCGTTGCACCAGTTTCGTTGGTAATGCGCGCGCTGTCGGCACTGCTGTTGTCGTTGAAGCGGGTCAACCCGCCATTGCCGTCGTCAGATTTCGCGGCATTGGTGATGGCCAGTGCCCCCGCCGTTGCCGTGCCATCGAAGATCAGGGCGGCATTCCCGCCCACGCCCACCGCGCCGCGGCCAATGGCGTCGGTAGCGGTGACGCGCACGCTGCCCTGTTCAATGGTGGTGCCGCCGTAATAGCTGCTGCTGCCCGACAGCGTCAGGGTACCATTGCCCCGTTTTGTCAGATGCCCCCCGCCATCGATCGCCTGCGAAAGTGCGCCCTCGGACGATTGATCGACGATCAGCAGAGTGTTGGTGACGATGGTCCCGGCGCCAAGGCTGCCGGTGGAGGCGATCAGCGTGCCGTCGCCGATGACGGTTGCGCCCTGATAGCTGTTGTCGCCGGTCAGGATCAGCGTGCCCGCGCCGATTTTGCTGATACCGCCATTGCCGCTGATTTCCGAACTGATGGTGGCGGTGAGCGCATCTGCCCCGGCCGTACCGTCGTCCACCCTGATCGTGCTGCCGCTGCCGATGTCGAGCGTGCCGCCATTCAGCGTATAGCCATCGGTTGCGAACTGGATGTTATATGCGGAAACCGTCCCGTCGATGGTGACATCGCCCGCCGCGGCCTGGAAGATCACCATGTCATCCGATGCACGCCGCGGCATGGTGACAAGGCCGTCCACGTCCGTCCATGTCTGCGATGTGGCGGACCAGGTGCCATCGCCGCCGTCGACCTGCCCGTTATTGAGGTTGGCGGCGGCATCGCCATCCCAGAACTGCAACGAAAGGCCGCGCGCGTTGACCAGATTGACCTGCCCGTTCACGGCCGTCTGCACTGCCATGTCGGACGCGGAAATGCCCGATGGCAGGCTGCCCAGCGTGGTGGCGGCATTGTTGTAGAGCTGGCCGCTGTAATCGATAAGCCGATAGACACCGGCATCGACAGTGCTGCCCGATGCCGCGACGTTGATCGTCGCACCGTTCAGTCGCAGATCGCCATCGACGTTGAACAGCCCGGTGCCGGACGGCGCACCGAGCCTGGCATCGACGACCGAGCCGCTGGCCAGTGTCAGATTGCCCACGGACAGTGTCTGCCCCGATTGACCGGCGAGATGACCGCCATCGTTCACCGTCACGTCGCCAGCCAGGGTGCCTGTGCCGCCAAGCGTTGCCCCCGACGCTACATTGACGGAGGTGGAGGCCATGGCACCGCCCACCAGAAGCGTGCCGCCCAGCACATCGGTGGAGCCGGTATAGGATTGGTCGCCTGAAAGGGTCAGCGTGCCGGCACCTGATTTGACGAAGCTGCCGCCGCCGATATTGTCGGCAATGGTGCCGGAAAAGCTGGTGGACTGATCGTTGGCGCCAGCCGTCAGTGCACGGCCGCCCAGATCCACCGTGCCGGCCCCGGCAATGGAACCCACGGTTTCCCCGCCGCCGACATAGGTATTGGAAAGAACGAAAGTGGCGCCCGATGCAATGGTGACTGCCGATTGATCGGCAACGGCGTTCAACCCATCGAGCACCAGCCGGCCGCCGGACACCGTGGTTGCACCCTGATAGCTATTGCCCGCGCCTGTCGGATTGAGGTGCAGATCGCCCGCCCCGGTCTTTTCCAGTCCACCGCTGCCGCTGATCACACCTGTCTGGTGAACGACGATGCCGCTGCCGGTGTTCAGCGCAGCATCGCCGTCAAGCACCATGGCATTGCCGATCGTGCCGCTGGCCAAATGGTCCAGCGTCGTGCCGGCGGCAAGGGTAACGGCGCCAGTGCCGAGCGCGACCTCGCCGGACGCCGCCAGCGTGCCCGCTGAAACCGATATGCCACCATCGAACATGTTCGCGCCGTTCAGGGTCAGCGTACCGCTGCCGACCTTCACCAGCCCGCCGCCGCCGCCGATCACGCCCGAAATATCATCATCCTGATTGAGCGCGCCGATGGTGAGCGTGCCGCTGCCGAGCACGACATCGCCTGCACCGGACAGGGAGCCGATTTCGGTGCCGTCGGCCGTGAGACCGGCCATGGTGACGGTTGCGCCCGCATTGTTGATGACATGGGCCTGGGCGGCAGTGGCACTGCCCCCGATCGCCAGCACGCCATCGTTGGTCACGGTGATGCGGCCCATATCGGCATCACCGTTGAGCACTGCGGCTGCGCCGATGTCGATGGCCAGCGGACCGGCACCGAAGCCGCCATCGACGCTGGTGGAAAGAACGCCAGCCGCCACTTCCGTGCCGCCGGTGTGACCGTTCTGCCCGGACAGAGCGATGATGCCCGCGCCCGTTTTCACCAGCTTGCCCGAACCGCGGATCTGGTTTGCGAAGGTGGAGGTACCGGTTTCCTGAAGCACCAGCGTGGTGTCATCCGCGGTCTGGATGAAGCCGGCACCGAAGCTGCCGCTGCCACCCACCAATGTGCCTTCGTCAAGCCAGGTGTTGGCCTGATAGGTGTTTGCACCGGTCAGCGTCAGCGTGCCGCTGCCAGCCTTGCGCAGGCTGACGGAAGGCGCGCCGAAAATCACCCCCGATATGGTGACGTCATTGCTGGAAGTGTCGAGCACCGCCGAATTGCTGGAAAGATAGAGATCGCGGGAAAAAGCGGTATCCGCACCAAAACGCAGTGTGGCGCTGCCGCTATTGCCGCCGCCGATGCTGATAACGCCGGAACCGAGATTGTCCTGCGACAGGATCTCCAGCACGCCGCCACGAATATCGGTGGCGCCGGTGTAGCTGTTGGCACCGCTGAGGCGCGTGGTGCCGCTGAGCACGGAAAGCGAACCATTGCCCGAAATCGACGACGCCATTTCATAATCGGTGCTGCTGTGGTTCAGAATGATCGAACCCGTGCCGTCACCGAACTCGATGGCCGCGGCCTTAAGCATTCCGGCGCTGACCGGCGTTTCTCCCTCTGCGGCGCCGATGACGAGACTGCCAACCGAGCCGCTGTTCTGAGCGATCGTCACCGTTCCCTGGCTGGACACGGAATCTGCACCAATGGCATTGACCGTACCGCCATTACCGATGACGAGCACACCCGTACCGCTGTTTCCCACCACAAGCTGCTGCACGGCGGTCAGAAGGGCCCCGTTGCCGGCGACAGTCACCTGCCCGCTGCCGCCGGAGCCGGCGTTACCGCCGATCAGCAGCACAGCCGCATCCATGCGGCCGCCTGCCAATATCGACAGCTGGCTGCCGCTGCCAGACTGGCCGACCGTCACCGTGTCAGCGCTCCAGGTCGATTCGCCACCGATGAGAACCGACCCGCTGCCGCTTCCGAAAGTACCGAGAGCGACATCGTCGGTGGTCAAGTTACTGTGGTTGTCAAGGCTGACCGTGCCGCTGCCCAGCATACCCACTGTCAGCATTCCCGAGTTCGTCCATATGCTGTTATCCAGCGTGATGGTGCCGACCGAACCGCTGCCGTGGCCAAGCACGGCACTATCGCTGGTGAGCGTGGCGCCAGTGACGGCAACGGTGCCCTGGCTGTTGGCATCAGCAGCGACGTTGATCTGGGAATAGGTGGCGTCGCTATCGATCGTATAAACCTGCCCGCCGGGATCGGTGCTTCCGACATTGAGATTTGATTGAGCACGCGCACTGCCAGGCGCAAGTCCACCCAGCGCAACAGCCAATGTTATCGCCGTGGATGCGGACAAGATGGCACGTGCCTTGCGGCCTGAGCGATATGGCGACATGATCGGCGATCCCCCCATAAAATCGATTTCCTGTTGGAAGAAATCTAGGCAGAATCGGCTATTTATGCAACGCAATCATTCTATGAAAAATATGGGAAATAATAGCATTTTCAGGCGTTTTATCTGGTTATTTTACTCCTCGTGACTTGTTAGCAGGTCTTTCAGTAATGGGAATATCATCCAGATTGTCGCGCATCTGCGTGAAAATCTGCAGCATTGCCCTGCGTTGCGCGCGGCTTATGCCGTGAAGGAGTTGCTTGCGCACCGAGGAGGTGGCATCGCGCATTTCCTCCACCGCCGCAAGCCCGGCCGCGGTCAGTGAAATCCTGCGGGAACGCCGGTCGGTTTCATGCGCCGTGCGCGCGATCATTCCGTCACGTTCCAGCCGTTCGACAAGCCCGACGATCGAAGGGATCTCCAGCCCCAGGCGCGCCGCAAGCGTGGTAAGCGTGGCTTGGCCATCCAGCATGGCGATGGAAAACAGCGCCTCCCACTGGGCCTGGCTGTGACCATGGGCACGAAGCTGATCGTCCAGCACCTTGCGCCAGCGACGCACCATGAACATCAGCCGGCGGGTCAGCCGAAAATCGAGATCGGCATCCGATCCTTCCACATAATGGCGATGGTAAATCGCAAGCTGTTCCGGCGTTTCCTCCACCGGGGCAGCGGCATCCGCATCCGGCTGGCGCAATCTGGTCAATGCCCGTCCCCATGGCGATCATTATCAGCTAGGTAGGTATCTAGGTTCATTGACGATCGATCGCAAATGTTCCATGGCCTCAACGCAAAGTGGACAGAGGGCGATATGGCTTCGGACACGCAAAAGACGGCCACTGCCGATGTGCAGAATTGCTGCACCCCTTCCGAATGGCGCTTGCGATGCGATCTGGCAGCGCTTTACCGACTGGCCGACCGCTTCGGCATGTCCGACCTCATCTATACCCATATCAGCGCGCGTATCCCCGGCAGCGATGATTTCCTGATCAACCCGCTGGGCGTGCTGTTCGGCGACATGACCGCATCGGCGCTGGTGCGCATCGACCAGCAGGGCGAAATCGTCGATCCGGCGTTACGCGGCCGCGTGCGGGTGAATGCCGCCGGCTTCAACATCCATTCGGCGGTGCATATGGCGCGGCCGGACATTCACTGCGTCATCCATTCGCACACCACGGCGGGCATGGCGATTTCCGCGCAGAAGCAGGGCCTGCTGCCACTGACACAGCATGCGATGATGTTCCACAACGGCATCGCCTTCCACGATTATGAAAGCTTCGCGACCCGGGCGGACGAACGCGAGCGCATCGCGCACGACTTGGGCAACCACGACATCATGATCCTGCGCAATCACGGGATGCTGGTGGGCGGCCGGTCGATAGGCGAGGCATTCCACACCGCCTATCATCTGGAACGCGCCTGTCAGGCGCAGCTGCTGGCAACCGCCGGCGGTGCCGCGCTGAACCTTCCATCGCCCGGGGTGGCGGAAGCCACGGCGGAGCGGATGCGCGCGATCCCTCAGGGGCACTATGATTTCTTTTTCGAGGCATGTTTGGCGCTGCTGTCGGCGGATCGCACCGACTGGCGGGCCTGAGCAGCACACCTCGCGCCACAAGCAGGAGTAGAGTGATGGGCCGGGCGCTTGACGTGCAATCGGTTATCGATCGGCAACCAGGGGTGCGGCGGCAGTTGCCGCTGCTGATTCTGGGCACGATCATCATGTTCGTCGACGGGTTCGACATCTTCATGCTGGGCAAGATCGCCCCGGCTGTCGCCAGCGGCTTTGGCGAACCGGCAACCCGGCTGACGATCGTGTTCCTTTGCCAGCAGGTGGGGCTGACCATCGGTTCCTTCGTCATCAGCCCGCTGTCCGACAGGTTCGGCCGCAAGACCATGCTGCTGTGGTGCGCGGCAATTTTCGGCCTGTTCGCGCTGGCGACGGTGGCAGCGCAATCGCTGGTCCAGGTCGCGGTGCTGCAGGGCATCGCCGGGCTGTTCCTTGCCGGTGTCATTCCCAATGCCACCACATTGCTGACCGAATATGCGCCGCCATCGCGGCGCGCCACCTTCGTGTCCATCGCTTTTACCGGCTATACCGCCGGCGGGGCGGCGGGTGCCTTCGTCATCATCTGGCTGCTGAAGGATTATGGCTGGCAAAGCGGCTTCTGGATCGGCGGCATCGTGCCATTGCTGTTCGTGCCGCTGTTCCTGTTCCTGTCGCATGAATCACTGCAATTCCGTGCGCGGCGCAACCCGCAGGACCCGAAGATCGAACGCACGCTGCGCTGGCTGGAGCCGGGTATCTCGCTTGATGGCGTGACCGAATATACGGTTGGTCCGGGCACGCAGAAGCCGGCCAGGCGCGGCGTCGCCAGCATCTTCACCCAGGGCCGGGCGCCGCTGACGCTGCTGCTGTGGTGCGCCTATTTCCTGGCGCTGGGCACCATCACCCTGCTGGCATCATGGATGGCCACCTTCTTCAACGTGCGCGGCGGCATTTCGCTGGAACGCTATGCCGCATTTTCGCTGCTGTCCTATGTCGGTGGCCTTGCCGGCACGACGACGGTGGGCTTCCTGATGGACAGGTTCCGTCCCGTACGGCTGTTGATGATCCTGTTCGTGATCGACGCCATTGCCATTGCCATGCTGGGCATGGTGCCGTTCGGCAGCCCCGTTTTCGTGCTGCTGCTGATCATCTGGGGTTATTGCCAGGCCGGCGGGCAGGGCGGCATCAACGCGCTGTGCGCACAGGCCTATCCCACTGAAATCCGCAGCACCGGCGTCGGCTGGGCATTCGGCCTTGGCCGCATGGGCGGTATTTTCGCGCCGACGCTGGGCGGTTTCGCCCTTGCCCGGCAGTTCTCGCTGCAGGAATGTTTCATTCTGGTCGCGGTTCTGCCGCTGCTGGTCACTGCAACGCTGTTCGGCATCGGCCGGATGCTGAAACAGGGGAAATTCGGCAAATGAACACGGTTTTCCTCGTCCAGCCTTTTGGCGATCTGGCCAGCCGTCTTGGCCCGCTGCCCGATGGGGTGATGGCAAGAACGGCGGTCCGTTTCGATGAACTGGACGGGGAACTGGCCGATATTCGCGCGCTGGTCGCCATGCCGCAGGCATTGAACCAGGCGTTGATCGACAAAATGCCCCGACTGCAATGGCTGCAGACGCTGACGGCGGGCACCGATGCGCTGGCATCGCTGCGTCTGCCGGAAGATCTGGTTGTCAGCACCATCGCCGGCATCCACGGCCCGCAAATGGCGGAGCTGGTGTTTTTCTACATGCTGTCCTTCACACGCGACGTGCGTGCCGTGCTGGGCCGGCAACAGCGGCATGAATGGAAGCCGCAGGCACAAAGGCTGCTGTCGGGCGCCCATATCGTCGTGCTTGGCGTCGGCAAAATCGCCGAGGCGCTGGCAGCCCGTTGCCAGGCTTTCGGCATGAAGGTGACGGGCATCAGCAATTCGCGGCGGGAAGCACCGGGTTTCGACCGCGTCCTGCCTGTGGAGAATCTGGAAGAAGCGGCGGCAACGGCGGATTACCTCGTCATTCTGACGCCCTATTCGCCGCGTACCCATCATCTCGTTTCCGAACGGGTGATCGCGGCGATGCCCGGTCATGGCGTGCTGATCAACATCGCGCGCGGCCCGGTGGTGGACGAAGCGGCGCTTGCCCACGCGCTGGCCGAACAGCGGCTTGGCGGCGCCGGGCTTGACGTGTTCGAGCGGGAACCATTGCCCGCCGAAAGCCCGTTGTGGGATTTGCCCAATGTCATCATCACCCCCCATGTCGGCGGGTGGAGCGATCAGTTCGCCAGCCAGGCAGCGCCGATCATCGCTGAAAACATCCGCCGGTGGTTTGCCGCGCCGCGGCCGGGGCTGATCAACCAGATCAATCCCTGAACCGCCGGCAGACCGCGAAAAGGTTGACCCTGATCCATCACCACTTCAAGGACGGTGGCGGGAAAGGGATGGGACATCATGGCAGAACATATGCAGGCGCGCCCGGCATCGACGGCGCGGATCCTTGGCGCCAGCCTTGTCGGCACCGCCGTCGAATTCTATGATTTCTATATCTATGCGACGGCGGCTTCGCTGGTGTTCGGGCCGCTGTTCTTTCCTTCCTCGTCGGCATCGGCGCAATTGCTTGCCGCCTATGCCAGCTTTGGCCTGGCATTTCTTGCCCGCCCGCTGGGTGCAAGCGTCTTCGGCCATTTCGGGGACCGTGTCGGCCGTAAATCCACCCTTGTCGCCTCACTGGTGCTGATGGGCGGATCGACGACTGCGATCGCCTTTCTGCCCACCTATGAAACCGCCGGATGGATCGCCCCCCTGCTGTTGTGCGTGTTGCGCTTTGGCCAGGGCTTTGGCCTTGGCGGGGAATGGGGCGGTGCCGCGCTTCTGGCCGTGGAAAATGCGCCACCGGGCTGGCGCGCGCGCTTCGGCATGTTCCCTCAACTGGGGGCGCCGGTGGGCTTCATCGCGGCCAATGGCCTGTTCCTGATCCTTGGGGTGGCGCTGACCCCGGACCAATTCCGCGAATGGGGTTGGCGCCTGCCCTTTCTGCTCAGCGCATTGCTGGTCGGTCTGGGCCTGTGGGTGCGGCTGAAACTCACCGAAACACCCGCCTTTGCCGCCGCCATGGCCGAAGCGCCACCGCCGCGCGTGCCGCTGGCCACTCTGTTCCGGCATCATCTGCCCGAAACGCTGGCGGGCACTTTTGCCGTGGTCGCCTGTTTCGCAATCTTCTATCTCACCACCGCATTTGCGCTCGGCTATGGCACGACGACGCTCGGCTATGATCGCGAAGCCTTTCTGGGCGTGCAGCTGGGGGCGATATTGTTCATGGCCGTGGGCATTACCCTTGCCGGCTGGCTTGCCGACAGATCGACGCCGCGCACGATATTGATGCTGGGCTGTGCCGGCACCATCCTTGCCGGCTTCGTGCTCGCGCCGATGATGGCGGGATCGCTCTTTTCCGTCTTTCTGTTCCTTGCGCTGGCATTGCTGCTGATGGGATTTGTCTATGGCCCGCTTGGCGCCTGGCTGCCCGGCCTGTTTCCGGCACAGGTGCGCTATACCGGCGCGTCGATCGCCTTCAACGTCGGCGGCATATTGGGCGGTGCGCTTGCACCGTTGCTGTCGCAGGCGCTGGCGGACAGGGGTGGCCTGCCGCTGGTCGGTGTATATCTGAGCGTTTGCGGGCTTGTCAGCCTGATCGCGCTCGCCTCGTTGCGACGCAAATAGGCAAGAAAAAGGGCGGCGGGTTCACAACCCGCCGCCCCAAATCCGTTTTGATTACGGCTTATCTGGCGGCGACTGCCGGTCCGTAATAAATGCCGTTGAACAGCAGCTTGAATGTCGCAGCCGTCTGCGCCCGCTGGGTCACCACCGGGCCCATCAGGAACACCTTGCCCTTGCCGAGGCTGGCATCGACGACATTGGTTGCGCCGTTCAGCCGTTCCTCGCCAAGCGCCCAACCACTGCTGAGCAGCTTGTCACCTTCGAACCAGCCGATGCGCTGCAGGCCGGCGCTGGGCTGCATGGTGAAGGCGGGGTTGTTGTCATAATAGACATCGACCGCGTCACCCATGCCATAGGCCAGCGGCTGGCTGGTATCGAACTTCGCCTTCAGCAGCGAACCGGGGATATAGAAATCCTTGTGGTCCACCATCGCCGCCTTGCCGTCCTTGTTGACGATCAGGCGGTTCTGAACCGGCAGGCCAAGCGCTTCACCGATGTCGGCCGAACCGCCAAAGGCGATGAGCGTGCCACCCGATTTGACGAAGCTGTTGACCTGGCCCAGCGTCTTGTCGCTGATCGTGCCCAGCCAGCTGCGGAACTCCGCCGGAATGGTCGACGGATCGGGCTGTTTGGCAGCGAAGTGGAAGCGGTCGTTGTTCGCTGCCGAATGATAGGCGCCATCCGGGAAGATGATGACATCGAAGCTCTTGTTGAGCTGCCCGGCGTCAAGCTGCTGCGGACGGACGATCGTATAGGGCAGTTCGTCCTTGTCGAACATCCAGCGCAGCCAGCCGGTGGGCATCAGGCCGCCGTAAAGATCGACAATGCCGACGCGCACGGGCTTCAGCGCAATGCTGTCTGCCGCCGGGGCAGAGGCCGCGCCATAGGCATCGATGCCAAGGTCGTTGATGGCCTGTTCCACCACCGGGCGCGCCTTGGCGGACTGGGCGATCCACAAGGCACCGGGGGCAAGCGTGTGGCCGCCCACCGTCGTCGGCGTCTTCAGCCATTTCACCGGCACGCCGGCCTTCATCAGCCGGTTGGTGAGGATGAAGGCATTATTGGCTTCATGGCCGATGATATAGCCGGCGCCGGCTTCGCCGATCAGATGCCCTGCCGGCGCTGCCATCACGTCCGGCAATGTCTGGAACGGCCCGTCGAACCCGTCGAGGATACGGTCGAACTTCACACCCATCTGCATCGCCAGCGTATAGCCGGTGGCGTCATAGGGCGGCTTGGGCGGCCCGCCGGGATATTCGAGGTCGTGCGGGTGGTCCTGCGGCTCGAACATATCGAGGATATGCGGGCGATAGGCCTGCGCCGTCTTCACCACCAGCGAGCCTGCCGGATAGGTCTTGCCGCCGACCTGGAAAGACGCGGTGGCACGTTCCACTGCGACGCCGCTTTTGATCAGTGCATTGGCAAAGGCCACTGCGGTGGGGAAATCCGCCTGATCGGCCGGGATGATATAGCCGCGCGGGTCGCGCATTGCCGGGTCGTGCAGCACCTTGTCGTAAAGCGCGGGATCAACGCCCTTGGCGTTATAGGCCCACATGCCGACCTTGTTATTGGTGCCGGCCGCTTCCTTCAGCGCTTCTATCCGCTTGGGTGTGATCGTCCAGTTGTCGGTCGAACCGCGGGCAATGGAATTGGCGCCCATCTGCCATGCATTGAACAGCAGGCGCTCGCGGTTTGCCGATGCATAGTCGAGCACGGCGCGGTCGAGCGAAAGCGAATAATCAATCGATTGCTTCAGATGCCAAGTCTGCGGCGGCACCGGGTAGGGCAGGTCGTTATGCGGCAGCTGCCGGTCGGGCACCAACAGCATTTTCTGCGGCGTCGGATGGCCGGCGATTTCCGTCAGAAGGCCGATGGCATTGTGGAAATAGGTGATCGTCCGTTCGATGCCGTTCGTCCATGTGGAATATGGCGCTTCGCTGCGCATCGCCGACCCGGGCTTGTGCTCGGCGATCAGGCGGCTGTGCATGGTGGCGCCCACCTCGCTCAACTGGCTCATCACCAGCGGATCGTAATTATAGTTGAACGGATCGCGGAACGGCGGGACGAACACGACAAAGCCCGGACTGTTGGGCTGGTGCTGGTTATAGATGATCTGCGGGAACCATTCGCGGAAGAAGACGCGGCTGATGTTCTGCGTTTCCTTCTGCGACACCATGTAAAAGTCGCGGTTGTTATCGTGCCCGACATATTTGTTGTACAGGCGCGGCAGCGAACTCCAGTCGGACTCGCGGGCCTTGGGATCCTTGATCCGCATATACCAGTCCGACACATATTCCATGCCGTCCGGGTTCGCCTGCGCGACGATGATGATGCAGTTATCGAGGAAACGGCGCGTCTCGTCATCGTCATGAGAAGCGAGTTCATAGACGATCTGCGCCAGATGTTGCGGCGGCACGATTTCGCTGGCGTGCAGGCCACCGTCGATCCAGACGACCGCCTTGCCTTCCTTGGCAAGCGCGCGGGCCTGCGCCTCGTCAACGCCCTGCGCCTGGGTAAGGCGGCGCGAAATGTCGCGATAATGGTCCAGCTTCGCCAGATTCTGCGGCGAAGAGACGATCATCGCATATTGGGTGCGGCCTTCCTCGGTCGGGCCGAGGGGGACCATCTTCAACCGGTCCGACTGGCCGGCAACGGTTTTCCAATAGCTGACGAGCTGCGTGTAATCGGCAAGGAAATAATCCTCGCCTGCTTCATGGCCCCAGGCTTCCTTCGGCGTGGTGATGTGACGCGCAACCATCGCCGGCGCCGATGCGGGCGCGGAATGGGCAACCGTGCCCATCACCGGCTGAAGCGCCAGCAAGGCACCCGCTGTTGCAAAGATCAATCTGCGCATGTTGATCGTCCCTCCCTCAAAAATCCCCTTCGTTCATGGACGCAGCGCGGATCATTTCCCTCACCTCGTCGAATGGTTTTTTCACGATCACTTCACCATGCGACTGTCTCTGGCGCCCGTCCTCAATGCCTGCGCCCTTCATTATGAGCTGGGGCGTGAGGGGGTTCGATTTCCGGTGGTTCGAGGGGATCGAGGTTGTTTTCCCATCTGGCGACGGCGGCGGAGGCGACGGCATTGCCGATGACGTTGGTGGCGGAGCGTCCCATGT